>JAEEGH010009345.1_pt1 | contig 22874 bp, 26 predicted proteins | sample 9134181 | NCBI WGS metagenome assembly JAEEGH01 (sample SAMN16246544, study PRJNA631951) | gut metagenome | biome: gut microbiome; feature: rumen; material: DP-attached | host: Bos | place: Iran: Karaj | collected 2018-10
GAAACGAGGACGGCAAACGCCGTCCTCGTTTCGTATGTAAGCGGTCAAGCCTTCGAGCGGTGTCGTTTCTGCTCCGGATGCGGCGGGTTGAGCTCCTTCGGGGAGATCTCTCCGGCCTTTGTCAGGGCGATCTTCGTCAGCAGCGGGCCGACCAGCTCGTAGATCAGAACGGAGAACAGGATGATGGAGCGGATGATCGCTCCCTCCTGACCAAGCTCTGCAGCGACCTGAATGGACATTCCAAGTGCAACGCCCGCCTGGGGCAGAAGGGTGATGCCGAGGTATTTCTGGATCGTGGGCTCGCATTTCATCAGCTTTGAGGAGAAGGAAGCGCCCAACATCTTGCCGGCAGAACGGAAAATGATGTACACAACGCCGACCAGAACCACTGCGCCGGACTTGAAGACCGACAGATCCAGCTCCGCGCCGGAGAGGACGAAGAAGAGAATAAACAGAGGAGCTGTCCAGCGCTCAGTCTTCGCCATCAGCTCCTCAGAGCTCGGGCAGATGTTGCAGAAGATCGTGGCCAGCATCATACAGACCAGCAGGGGAGAGAAGCCGATCTCCAGCTCGGAGCCGGGGAAGCGCATTTCCAGCTTGGAAAGCGCCACGGCCAGGATCACAAAGGTGATGGCAACGCTCAGGCGCTTGCTTCGCGAGTGGAAGAATTTTTCCACAAAGGTATAGATCAGGCCCAGGATCGTGCCGAGGGCAAAAGAACCGACGACCTCCAGCATAGGGTTGATGAGCACCGAAATGATGCTGATCGCTGCACCGCTGGAAAGGCTCTTGGCAATGCCGAAGGAGACCGCAAAGACGATCAGACCAACTGCGTCGTCCAGGGCGACAATCGGCAGGAGGATATCGACCAGGGGGCCCTTCGCCTTATACTGGTTCACGACCATCAAAGTCGCAGCCGGAGCCGTAGCAGTGGCGACCGCACCAAGGGTCAGAGCCACCGGGACCGTGATCTTATCCGGCATAAGCAAATGCAGGATCAGAATTGCGCCGTCCACCAGGATGGTTGCGCCCAGGGCCTGGATCACGGCAATCACGGTTGCCTTCTTGCCGATGGCCTTGAGCTGAGAAAGACGAAATTCATTTCCGATGTCAAAGGCGATAAAGCCCAGTGCGACCTCGGAAATGATTTTCAGGCCCTCCACCTTTTTGAGGGAGGTAAAGCCCAAGCCGTCCATGCCGAGCGCACCGAGGACAAAGGGACCGATCAGCAGACCGGCGATCAGATAGCCGGTGACTGCGGGGAGCTTGAGCGGCTTAACGACGCGGGACATCATCAGTCCGGCGAACATCGCTACCGCAATTGAAAGCAAGGTTTCCATTGTTCTTAATCACTTCGTTCCAAAAATTCTGTCGCCGGCGTCGCCGAGGCCGGGAATAATATAGGCGTGTTCGTTGAGCTTTTCGTCCACGGAGGCGACGAAGATATCGACGTCGGGGTGTGCCTTTCTGACGGCATCAATGCCCTCCGGGCAGGAGATAATGTCCATCAGGGTGATATTTTTGCAGCCGTACTTGTTTTTCAGCAGCTCAATGGCAGCACAGGCGGAGCCGCCCGTGGCAAGCATCGGGTCCACCACGAAGACGCTGCGCTCAGCAATATCGGGGGGCATCTTGGAGTAATACTCCACCGGCAGATGCGTCTCCGGGTCGCGGTACATGCCGATATGGCCGACCTTCGCAGATGGAATCATGTCTATCATCGCGTCCACCATGCCCAGACCGGCACGCAGAATGGGAACGATCGCCAGCTTCTTGCCCGAAAGGACGCGGCACTTGGCCGTGGCGACGGGGGTCTCAACCTCGATCTCCTCCGTCGGGAGGTTTCTCGTGGCCTCATAGCACATCAGGGCGGCAATCTCGCCCACCAGCTCGCGGAATTCCTTGACGCCGGTTCGCTTGTCGCGCAGAATGGACAGCTTATGCTGAATCAGCGGGTGATCCAATACGTTCAGTGATCCCATAATCATTCTCCTTTTGCAGTTATCTCTCTGGACAGGCGTTCACGTTCCGCCTGAGACAGCCGTAAATAATTGGGGGCGGGAATCGCAGCGGAGACTGCTTTGCCCGTCTGCGCAAGCGAAAAGCCCGCCAGAGCCACGCCTGAGGCCCGCTGCTGGCGCAGAGCTTCTGCGCTGAGTACCAGACCAGGAGCACGGTCATGCAGGGTATTCCAGGTCAGAAGCGCTCCGTCGCCGACCAGAAGGATCGGCTCGCCGAGACCTTGCAGATCATCGGACAGCTCAGAAAGCGAGATCGCGCGATCCTCGCGCAGACGCGTCACCGTGCCGCCCGAGACACGGAACAGGGCGTTGTAGACCTGCTCGCGCCGCGCGTCCATGCAGCAGCAGACGATCCCGTTTGCGTCAAGATGCGACCAAGCCATACCCTCCAAGGTGGAAACAGGCAGGCAGGGGATATCCAGCCCCCAGCAGAAGCCCTTGGCTGCGGCCACACCGATTCGGACGCCGGTAAAGCTGCCGGGGCCGTTCGCGTATGCGACGGCGTCGATCTCCTCAACCTTGCAGTCGCAGTTATCAAGCAGGTCCTCAGCCAGCTTCATCAGCGTCCGGCTGTGCGTCTGTCCGCTGTTTTGATAGTATTCGCCGACGAGCCGTCCATCCTCTGCCAGAGCAACGGAAACGGCCTTCGCCGAGGTCTCAAAGGCCAACAGCTTCATCAAATCTTCCTCCGGTGATCGTGATGCGGCGGCGGTTGTCGTCGCTTGGGTCGCGCTCAATTGTGACCGTGATGGGGTCCTCCAGCGCATCAGCAACGTTCTCGCTCCACTCCACGGCGCAAACGCCGTTCCGCGCCAGATAGTCCTCCCAGCCGAGGTCAAACAGCTCGTCCGAATCGGAGAGCCGGTACATATCAAAATGAAAAAGGGGAAGCCTTCCGTCCAGGTATTCGTTGACGATCGTGTAGGTGGGGGAGGTGACAGGCTCTGAAATCCCGAGACCGCGGGCCAGACCGCGTGTAAAAGCCGTTTTGCCAGCACCCAGCGCGCCCCGGTAGGCGATCACGTCTCCGGGCATCAGACGGCACGCCAGAGCGGCGCCGATCGCCTCGGTTTCGGCAGGAGAGGCGGAAGTAAATACCATCATTGCAAGCTCCGCATAAGATTTTACATTATTTTAACATAAGCACAGGTAAAATGCAAACACTATTTGGTTTTCCGGGGAATTCTTCCGGCGCTTATCCGAACGGGATCCGGTATACACTCGCGGGTCGTATCCATCCTCGTCAGATTATACAAAAAGGTGTCCTGAAATTGGTGGCTCGGTTTTTGGATTTTCCATTGAAAAATGTCTAAAATGCGTCTATAATAGACTTGCTGATGAAAGCTGTAACGGAGCCGTATCCTACAAGCCGTTGCTTGAGAGAATGGAAGGATGAGCAGATTGCTTTTGGATCGTGGAACGATTTGCAAATGGGTCCTGTTTGCGCTGCTTTTGATCACTCTTTTGCTCTGTGTGGTCCTCTGCTTTACCGGGTCAGAGGTATTCTGGTATTCTGACGGACCCAGTGGATACTTTGACGTGACAAGTCTCATTGATCACGGGCTCCTCTTTTCTGCTGCGGAGATCTTGAGTATTGGATCCGTCTTCCTTGCCTGGGTTTCAATGCTTATTTTTCTCCCCTACCAGGTGGGGCTGCTGTTGCTCCCCGTTTTCATGATGGTCGGATGGTTTCTGATGCACCGGAACGTTGATGCAGGAAAAAGCATCCTGATGACGATACTGATTCTGTCTGCTGTATTGGCCGCGCTATTTGCTGTTCCCGGTCTGTTTATCATGTTCCTGTCGGAGACCTTCCTCCATGCGCTTTTGCAGGAGCTGTTCTACCTTGTGCTTTTTGCCGTACCCATTGGAGAAATACTGCTCTTTCGCTGCTGGCAGCAGTACGGATAGTCACCTCCTTCTTTGAACTGGAGGGTGACCGTTCGTCCCTGTTATTCCTATCTCTATCCCGTGCTTAATACGTAAGGAGTCCCATCAATGAACCTGACTGCAATTCATCTGATTCCCATTCTGATTGCCTTTGCTGCCTTCGTCTTCTGGATGAAGGGCAATTTTCAAAAGAATAAGACCCTCGTCGCCATCGGCGTTGCATTGACTATCGTCGGCTTTATCCTTCTGTACCTGGAGCAATCCGGCGTGATCGGTCCGATCATTCTCTGATCTTTGAAAGCGCATGAAAAGCCCGCCGCAGCCGCGGCGGGCTTTTTGTGTCTTTGGATGATGATCAGGAGTGTACGGGGTCCTTGACCGTTTCCTGATCCGATTCCTTCGCCGTCTCGTTCTGTTGTTTCATCCGTTCCAGTTCGCGCCTGTGACGGTACTTCATGTATCTGATCGTTTCCAGGACGACGAACAGCAGCACCAGGACAAGGATGACGATGTAGCCGATCGGCACCTTCGTGTCGGCCTTCCCGTTCGCGGAATCATAGGACGAGGGATGATAGACCAAGTCAAAGTAGTTCGTGTAGAGCATCAGATTCGACTGATTCATCTTATTCTGAATCAACTGGACAGCGGAATCGAAGTAGTTGTCCGGTACCAGGTTCTCGTCCACGAAGTATGTGATCGCGTTATTCGTGCTGTCATACATCATGACGTCCGTGATAAAGCTCTCGTCGGTGAGGATCGCCATATGCGGCCCGTCAGAGAAGACGTCCACGCCTGCAAGCAGGCGGGAATCGTACTTGATGCCGAACAGGTTCAGAATCGTGGGCAGGATGTCGATATTGCTGCAATAGGTATTGCAGGAAACCGGGGGCTGATCGGCCATAAAGCCCGCCCAACAAACAAAGGAGTTTTTCTTGCGGTCAAAGGGCTCTGTCAGCTCCATCCCGGCCAGCTCATCGTACTGGTAGTCCACCAGGCCATAGGGGTAGTGGTCGCCGGTCAGGACAATGACGGTTTCATCCAGAATGCCCTGTTTTTCCAGCTCCTGCATCAAGTATTCCAAGGCGTATTCCAGCTCCAGATTGCAGGAGATATAGGCCTTGACAATGTCGCTGTACTCGAGGCCCTTTTCAGCCAGATAGGCCTCCACGGTCTCCCGGTTCTTTTCCGCCATCGGGTTCATCGAGAAATCATAGGGATAGTGGCCGGAATAGGTCATGTAGTAGGCAACGAAGGGTTCAGCCTTTTCCAGAATGATGGGCAGGGACTTCTGGATCATCTCCAGATCGGAGGTCGGGTCGCCTTCGGTGGAGTAGGGCATCCCGTGAACGTCGGGATTCTCGGTTTCCTCCTCGACGGTCTCCGTTTCCTCGGTTCGGAACCAGCACTCAAAGCCCATGTTCGGATGGGAATTGTTGCGCTGATAGAAGGAGCCGACGTTGTTGTGGAAGAAGTAGGTACTGTAGCCCAGACTGCGGAAGGCGTTGCCAACGCAGTAGGGGAGGTAGTTTTCCGTGGACTGGACGAAGCTGCCGTCCCACTTGTTCCGCGTCAGATCCGGGAACATGCCCATACAGAAAGCGTATTCGCAGTTCGTAGTCGTGTTGGCAAAGGACGTATAGTAGTTGTTAAACAGGAAGCCCTGATGCGTAAGCTGGTAGAGGGCCGGCGTCAGATCCTCGGTGATAAAGATCGGAGAGTAGGACTCGCAGCAGAGCTCGATCAGATTGCAGCCCCTGAAATATCCCGTGTAGCGGTTCTTGGAGGTTCCCTTTGCATAGCTGAAATACTTGTTCAGAGCCTGAACGCGCTCATCGTAGGAATAGGTGTCCAGATTCTCAAAGTCGATGGAAAGGACGTTCTTTGCGTAGGTCGAGGCAACGGAGCTGCTCTCCGCAGTCTCCACCTTCGGCAGACGGGTGACGACGAGCTGATAGTCCTCGCTGTTGTCCTCAGGCGGGAAGAGGAGCTGACCGGTCTCCAGCCGCATCGTAGTCATCATACCAAGGCGGTTGACGCTTTCGTTCGTGACGATGGTGCTGCTGTGATAGGCGCCGAAGGCAGTGTGCCGCTTCGTGCCGCCCAGACGCAGGGAGAAAACGCAGCCCGCCCAAAACAGTACGATCAACCCAACGAAAATCAGGTTGAAGTCGCGGACGCGTTTGCAGAAGGTCTTCGGCATGTGCTTGGCGCGCAGAACGTGGAGCACAATGGGGATCGAGAAGATGAATACCTTCCACCAGGAGCTCAGGATCGCGATCGCCGTTTCCTTCCAGAAACGGGTCATGGCAGTGCCGCCGAGCTTGATCATTTTGATCGAGAAGAAGCTGCCGAACACGCGATGATAGACAATCTGCGCCGAGAAAACCACCATCAGAAGGATGGTCAGCCCCAGAGTCAGGCCGCGGTTAACGCGCTCGCTGCCCAGGCGGGTCAGATAGGCAAAGATCAGCGCACAGAGGGCGGAGAAGGGAATGATGTACAGAGAGCTTGCCGAGAAGCCCTTGTAGCAAATGAAATGACAGCCGAATTCCCAAATCAAAAAGGAGACGAACCAGTAGCCGAAATTGTACAGTTCTTTTCGACGCCAGTCGATTCGTGGGATCTTCAGTCTTTTGACTGCTTCAATCATAGGATCAGATCACGCCGGAGCAGGCGGTTTTGACGCTGACGCCGTCCAGATTTCCGATCTGGCCGGACAGGGCGGAGATCACGTCCTCCGGAGCGTCCAGGGCGATGGAGATGACGTTGATGTTCTTCTTGCGGTAGGGAATCCCCATTCTTCCGATGATATAATCACCATAGGTATGCAGAAGACGGTTGAGCGCCTCGACAGTATCGGGATTTTCAACGATCAGGCTCAAAACAGCGACTCTGTTTTCCATGTTAGATACCTCATTCCATTTATGTTTTTATGACCGGAACACAACGGTGTTCATCCCGTATTTTATCTGATATGGCGTCAAAAGTCAATCCTTTTCGTCCGGCACTGGGCAATTTCAACGAAAACGCCAAAGATTTTTATGGGGAATTGTAAGAAAAGATTGAAAAAAGCAAAACGTCATGCTATAATATATGCGGCAAGTCTTAACAAAAAAACGGAACCGTCCGATATAATTCTACAGGAGGAACCAACCATGGGAAAATTCGTCATCAGAGAAGTCAAAACCGGATTCAAGTTCAACCTGAAGGCAAACAACGGTGAAATCATCGCGGTCAGCGAGATCTATGCCGGTGAGGACGCCTGCCGCAACGGCATTGAGAGCGTTCGCAAGAACTGTACCGCCAATATCGAAGACCAGACCGTTGAGGGCTATGAACCTCTCAAGCATCCCAAGTACGAGGTCTATCTGGACAAGGCGGGCGAGTATCGCTTCCGCCTGAAGGCCAGAAACGGCGAGATCATTGCCGTCGGTGAAGGCTACAAGGCCAAGGCAAGCTGCATGAACGGCATCGACAGCATCCGCCGCAACGCTCCCGAGGCCGCCGTCGTCAAGGAAGAGGCCTGATTCCACCCAATACGCACCAACGGCGCAGCCTTCGCTGCGCCGTTTTGCTATGATCCTGCCCGGAATCAGTCAAAGGCCGGATTGTTGCAGTAGATGTTCTTTCGATTCAGCCGCTCGCGCAGGTTCTGGATCGCTTCGCCGAAGCGCTGGAAGTGGACGATCTCCCGCTCGCGCAGGAACTTGATGACGTCGTTGACGTCCGGGTCGTCAGAGAGGCGTAGGATGTTGTCGTAGGTGACGCGAGCCTTCTGCTCTGCTGCCAGGTCCTCGGTCAGATCCGCCAGAGGATCGCCCTTGACTTCCATCGAAGCCGCGCTCCAGGGAAAGCCGGAGGCAGCCGTCGGGTAGACCCCGGCGGTGTGATCCACGAAGTACGGTGCGAAGCCGTCCTGCTTGATCTGCTCGTCGGAGAGCTTCCGCGTCAACTGATGAACGATTGCGCCGACCATCTCCAGATGTCCCAGCTCTTCGGTGCCGATGTCCGTCAGAAGGCCCTTCAGCTCCGGGAAGGGCATCGAATAGCGCTGGCTCAAATATCGCAGGGAAGCACCAAGCTCCCCGTCCGGGCCACCGTACTGGCTGATGATGATGGATGCCAGCTTCGGGTTGGTTGCGGCGATTTTCACCGGGTACTGCAGCTTCTTCTCATAGACAAACATTTCTCAGCCCTCCCCGTTTGCTGCGATCTCCCAGGGCCAGGGGCCCTGAGTCCAGGTATAAGTCCCGTCCACGACGCTTCCGGTCTGGCGCAGAGCGCCGCACTGTTCGGCGTAACGCTTCATTCCGGCCTTGTAAAGGTTAGCGTAGCGCTCGTAGAGCTCTGCTGCCTCCGCGTCGTCGGCGTGGGTATCCAGATACAGCCCCAGCTCCTGGACCGCGAAACCGAGGGCCTGAAGGTCGTGCATGGGCGTATCTGATTTTTCCTCCGTGTTGACCATTCCCAGGAAGGGGAGGTCCAGGCAGGGGAACAGCGTGCCCCGGATCAGGCCGGCTTTTGCCTCGTAACGGTTCGGGTCATTTGGCTGGAATGGAACGAAGGGCTCCGCCAGCGGGGCAGCAGACGGCAGCATGCCGCGGCAAGACGATTGAACAGAATGATCCATATAAGCTTCCTCCTTGAAACCGTCATTTTCGACGTTTTCAAACTTATCCTATGCAAATGCCCCGAAACGTGCTATAATAAGCACGGAATAAATCCCCCGGCGGACGGCGTATGCTTGGCCGGAGGGATGGAAATGTGGTTTATCAAACGCTACGCCTGGGTCTATCTGCTGGCCGTCTTAGGCGCCTGGGCCTTTTCGTCGCTGCTCTCGGGCGGGGTCAGGCTGGCCGCGCAGGTCGCTGCAATGACCGAGCCGAAGCCAATGACCATCGTACTCGACCCCGGCCATGGCGGAGCGGACGGCGGAGCCGTGTCCTGCTCCGGCGCCTTGGAGAGCGGGCTGAACCTGGAGATCTCCCTGCGGCTGAACGATCTGCTGCATCTGGCCGGCTACCGCACGCGGATGACGCGATCCACGGACGTCTCCATCCACAGCCCGGAGGCGCAGACCGTCTCTGAGCGGAAAATCTCCGACCTGCGCAACCGCGTGGCTCTGGTCAACGAAACGGATCACGCCCTGCTCATCAGCATCCATCAGAACTTTTTTGAACAACCGAAATACCACGGCGCCCAGGTCTTCTACGCACCGGAGCGAAGCTCCGAGGAGCTGGCCGAGGCGATGCAGGCTGCGCTCTCTTCCTGTCTGGATCCGGATAATCACCGGGCTGCAAAGCCGGATCGAACGGTCTATCTGCTCCAGAACGTCCATTGTCCCGCCGCCCTCATCGAGTGCGGCTTCCTGTCCAACCCGCCCGAGGAGCAGCGCCTTCACACAGCGCAATATCAAAAACAGATCGCCTGCGCCGTCTTGTCCGGACTGTGCGACTATCTGGCGGAAAGGACAGACCTGAGCTGAATACGGAGGCCAACGAATGAAAACGAAAACCGTCTATTTCTGCACAAACTGCGGCGGTGAGTTCCCGCAGTGGCTTGGTAAATGCCCCGCCTGCGGAGCCTGGAACACCCTGACCGAGCACGTGGAGGCGCCAGCCAGATCAGCATCCTCCGCGATCCGCCGGGACCGCGCCGAGCGCAGGCCAAAGCGCCTTTCGCAAATTGCCAGCGGAAACGAGCAGCGCTTTTCTACCGGCATGGGCGAGCTCGACCGCGTTCTGGGCGGCGGGGCCGTGCAGGGCTCCCTGGTTCTGGTCGGCGGCGCGCCGGGCATCGGCAAATCGACGCTTCTGCTTCAGATCTGCAATGCGCTCTGCCGGAACGGGACCGTATTATACGTCTCCGGCGAGGAGAGCGAGAGTCAATTAAAAATGCGGGCCGAACGCCTCGGCGTCCTGCCGGAAAACCTTCTGTTCTTTGCCGAGACCGAGATGGACACGATCCTGACAGCCGTAAAGGAGACGAAGCCCGATATTCTGATCGTAGACTCCATTCAGACCATGTCTGCCTCTGATCACGATTCCTCGCCCGGCTCGATCACTCAGGTCAAGGACTGCACGCTGGCTCTGATGCAGCTTTCCAAAACCACTGGGATCACAGTCTTCGTTGTCGGTCACGTCAACAAGGACGGGGCGATAGCAGGTCCGAAGGTCCTGGAGCATATGGTGGACTGCGTACTGTATTTCGAGGGAGAACGAAGCGGCGCTTACCGGCTTTTACGGGCTGCGAAAAACCGCTTCGGCTCCACCAATGAAATCGGCGTCTTTGAAATGTATGACAAGGGTCTGAGGGAAATCCCGAATCCCTCGGAGGTGCTGCTGGCCGGACGACCTAAGGGAGCCTCCGGCACCTGCGTAGCCTGTGCAATGGAGGGAAGCAGACCGCTTTTGGCGGAGGTTCAGGCCCTTGTGACCCGCAGCTATTTGAACGTCCCCAGGCGGACGACGGACGGTTTCGATTACAACCGCGCAGCGCTGCTTGTGGCTGTGCTGGAAAAGCGGGGCGGACTCCGGCTTTCGGACTGCGACCTGTTTTTGAACGTCATCGGCGGTCTTCACATCGACGAGCCCGGCTCCGATCTGCCGGTGGCCATTGCAATTGCCTCCAGCTTTCGGGATCAACCCGTGGCGGACGATCTGACCGCCATCGGGGAAATCGGTCTGACCGGAGAGACTCGCATGGTCTCGAATCTGGGGCAGAGGCTGACCGAAATCGCCCGTCTGGGCTTTACAAAATGCATTATCCCACGGCACGGAAGCGAAACGATCACCGTACCCAAGGGCCTGCAGCTTCTCCGGGTCCGCAATATCCGGGAAGCCATTGAGATTGCGCTCGATGATCCCAAACAACCGTAAAAGGAGGAACACGCTATGGAACGTACATTTGTTTTTCAAACGCTGCCCAAAACCGTCGAGGAGCTCCGCGCTCTCCCGGAATTTGCCCTTTCCGATCCCTTTATGACCGCTGCGCTGACCGTGGCTGCGCTCTGCCGTTATGAGGCCGATCCGAATGCGGCGGTCGAAATGCTCAACGAGCTGCGAGGGCCGAGACCGCTGTCCACATTCGAAATCCAATTCCTGCGGGATCGGCTGGCAGGGAAGGGGTACAAGCCCTATTCCTTCTTTGAAGGGGCGACGCCCGCCAACAATTACACCCCAAATCAGCCCTGTACCATTACCGTACGGGACGATCCCTACAGCTATCAAAACGAAGGTTACGCCCGGCTCCAGCTTCAGTCCTTCGGCGCGGACAGTCTCCGCCCCGTCACGCTTCGCCGGAAGGGTGAGCAATGGATGCTCTGGGATCAGATACTTCTGGCGGATATCCGCACACCCGCCAAGGACGACCCTTGGGCCTGAAGAAGTCAAAGACAGCCGGACGGTTTTCAGCATCGACCGTCCGGCTGTCTGATACTCTATCAAATTGAAAACGTCTCAGCAGGGAAGGGGTCCTATAACTGGATCTTCGAGATCGGATTTGCCTCGGAGGCGATCTGCAGCTCGGTGTTTTCGATGTGGGTATAGATCTGGGTGGTATTTAGATTTTCATGACCCAAAACCTCCTGCACCGTCTTTACGTCTACGCCGTTCTGAAGCATAAGGGTCGCTGCTGTATGCCGCAGTTTGTGGGCGGAGAGCTTAGTGGGGTCCAGACCGGCCTCCAATACGTGCTTTTTTACCAGCCGATGGACCGCAGAGACCGAGATCCGATTATGGTCTCTGGAGCCAAATAAGGCCCGATTGTCCGTAAGAACAATTTGATTGCGCTCAATTAAATAGGCGTCAATCGCTTTTCTGCAGGAGGAGCCCATATAGACGATCCTTTCCTTGTTGCCCTTGCCGACGACGCGGATCCGATCCTCATAGATATCGCTTAAGTTCAGGTTGACCAATTCAGAACGACGAATGCCGCAATTCAGGAAGATCATCAGGATGGCGAAGTCCCGCGTTTTGTTTGGCCCATCTACAGAACGAAGCAGCGCAGTCGATTGCTCCAGCGTCAGATAGCGCGGCAGAGATTTGCGGAGCTTGGGATATTCCATATCCTGAACAGGGTTTTGCGCAAGCTGCTTGGTGCGAACGGTAAGATATTTGTAAAAGGATTTGATCGCGGACAACTTGCGTGCACGACTGGAGGAAGCAATCCCTTTGGATTCCGAGAAGGAGTCTTCATGGATGACCCTGTCATTGGCCAGGTAAGACAGAAAGTCGAAAATGTCCGTCACAGAGATTGAACGGATGAAGTCCAGATCAACGCCTCGAATCGAGATCGTCTCCAAATCCGTATCGTAGGGCATTTCGTTTTTGATCAACACCATAAAACGCAGAAACATCCGCAGATCCAGATAGTATTCGGAAATCGTTCTGGCAGATTGTCCCTTGATGGTTTCGTGATAGGAAAGAAACTCGCGCAGAATGATCGGACAGTCAGCAAATCGCTCCATCATAGATAAGCCTCCGACGTGAAATGAAAGCAGCAGGGCAGAATCGCACCGAAAAGGGGTCGATCCTTGCTGCAGTATGATCGTACCACAAAAGCGCACGGAAATCAAGCCCCAACGCAACAAAATTTTTATTTTGTTGCGTTCGTTGGATCCAATCAGATGCGATTGCCTCAGATCGCTTAACCTGCGCTTTACCCTTCCCTGTTTCTTTCCTGCCTTCTTTCAGTTTCATTAAAAATTTGTAAAAAACACTTGATTTTTTGAAAAATGTGAGTAAAATATAGAGCATGTTCATCGTCCTGCGACGATGTTCTGCATAACCGCTTCCGGCCGGTGCTGGGGGCGGCTTTTATATGTTTGCTTGCATTTTTGAGTCCATTCCTTCTGAACTGTTTGTTTTGCTCTTCTGAATGACCCGCCTGTAAAACCGATTCTTTCGGTTCTGCAGGCGGGTCTCATTGATCGTGCTATGCCTATTTGGTCTCTGCGCGGTAAAGGAAGGTCACGATCTGAGCACGGTTGCATTCCTTTGCCGGTGAGAACTTGGTCTTGCTCGTGCCGTTTGTGATTTGTTTCTCTACAGCCCACAGGATGGCCTTGTAGGCGTAGCTTGTGGATTTGACGTCCTGGAAGGGATTGTTCGTGGTCTCAGGCTCCGGACAGTCGTAGGCGCGCCAGAGGAACGTCACGACCTGTTCGCGGGTACAGACGCTGCTTGGAGCAAAATGCGTTTTATCCTTGCCCTTCGTAATCCCCTTTTCCACTGCCCAGAGCACGGCGTCATAGTAATAGCTGCCGGGCTTCACATCCTTGAAGGGATTCGTTGTATTCTCAGGCTCCGGGCATCCTAAGGCGCGCCAGAGGAAGGTCACGGCCTCGGCGCGTGTGCAGACATTGTACGGGGCAAAATGTGTCTTATCCTTGCCCTTGGTCACATTATTCTGCACAGCCCAGTCCACGGCCTCGTCAAACCAGTCGGTCTCCTTCACGTCCACGAAACGACATTTGGCTTCGGCATACAGCGTGACAGTCCAGGTTCCGTCACTGTTCCGGACGACAGGGCGCTCCGGGAGCACCTTGAACCCATCCGGGACGGTAACGGTTCCCACATAGTTCACCTTGCCGTCGGTCTCGTAGCGAAGCGGTGCGAAGCCGGATTTCAGGGCGAAGGTCATTGTGTAGAGATAGGTCTGACCGACCTGATACTTTCCTGTCATCTCAAGTTCTGGATCTGCGTTCTCGACCTTGATCGTAAAACGATTGATCGCGTACGGACTGGAGCTGACGTTGGCGGTCAGATCCACCGCCTGCTCGGGAACCGGCAAAGGAAGGTCCCGGACAGCGAGATCCGTTACGACCCTATCGCTGTAGACGGCAGTGAGAATCAGCTCCTTGCCGGTCAGATCCAACGCGGGGATCAGGCCGCCGGCCTGGACGGTCTTGACTGCACTCCCCTTCTGATAGCTCCAATGATCGAAGCTTCTTCCGCTCGGAGGCGTGAAGGTCGGTTCCGGCGCGACAGCCTCAGAGGTGTTATGGAGCGTAATCGAGTCCATCTTGCCGCTTCCCTCGCCGGCGCTAAAGCGGAGCGTATAGAGGCCAACGACCTCCGGTTTCAGCTCGATCCACATGGCCGCCTCAGAGCCGCCGGTACCGCTGGCCCAGTCGACCTCCGCACCGTCTACGTTCAGATCGCCGTCATAAGCAAACTCCGGGTCTGCAGCGTAGTAGCCCTCCTTGAAATAGAGATGCAGCGCCGCCCGGTAGACGCCGGCTTCCAAAGGCGTGTTCGGATCTACGTAGCCGGAATCCCGATACCAGTCCACCGTAGCTTCGCGGATGACGTCCGCAGGTTCCGTGACGACGCTGTACTCGACGTCAGGCAGCGCGCCGACCTCTCCCCTGCTCAGATCCTGCACGCGGATCGAAGTCACCTTGACGTCGTCGGTCACTTGATAGGGCAAAGAACTCACGTTCAGATAGGCCCGCCCGTCTTCGTCAGTTTCAAGCTTCATAACGCTTTTGTTCCAGCCGTAAAAGTCCACTTCTCCATCGAAGTAGTTGCCGGAACGCCGGAAGGAGAAGCCCGGCGCAAGCGTTATGCGGATCGAAGCATAGACGCGGTGGCCAAGGGTGAAGGTCTCCCCTTCCGCCATCTCGGTACCGGTAAAGGAAAACTCATCTGCAATGTCATACCAGGTGATCTTCGTCTCGTACAGAGCGTTTTCTGCGTCCAGAGAGACGTCAGCCGTCAGATCCTGCGCACCGCCCGGCTGGGGATGGTCAATGCCGGAGATGCTGATCGCGGTGACAGGTATGTCGGCGGCGGCTGCGGGCACGGCGGGAAGGAGCGCAAAGGTCAAGCATAGGATCAGCAGAAGTGAAAGCAATTTTTTCATTGTGAAGTCCTCCTTATTGCTTGTTGAGACGCAGGCGGATGCGTCAGCCTGCCGTCAGAGTCAGAGAGTTCAGAACGTTCATAACAAGGTCGCCGAGCAGCAAATCCTGGGTGGAGGTACAGACGTCAAAGTTCACGCCGTAGAGGCCGCCATCGCCATTGAGGTCGAGCAGGAGCTTGGCATTATAGCCGGTGAAAGGTTCGTAGTAGGTGTAGACCAGAGCCGGATAGCCCGCGACCGTCATCTCGGATACCGTATACTCCGTGCTGGCCTCAGCGTAACCGGCCCATTCGTCGCGTTTTGCCTGAGCATTGTCCGCAGAATCAGTCGCGTAGACACCCAGCTTCACGCTCGCGTCCACGGAAACGAGATTATAGAGGAAACTGTCGGGGTCCTCCGCAAGGAAATCGGAAGGATAGGTCAGCGTCAGCTTGTCGTAGTAATTGAAAACCGCCGTCTCGCCGCTAAGCTCAATGGGCTCGTGCGTCTCCACGATCTCCGCTCCCCCCACGGCCTCCATCGGAGGCAGGTCCATGGCGGACAGCTCGACCGGGGCGAGCTCCTCGATGGCGACGTCGAACTCATAGCTGTCGTCGTCATTGAACATATCCGAAAGTCTGACGTGAACCGGCTTCTTGAGATCGGCAAGCGTGCTGTGAACGTAGAAGGGGCAGCTCCCGCCCGGTAAGACCTCGATCATGGAATAATCCATCAAGGTCGATCCTGAGGCATCCGGGAGCGAAAGATCCGCGTAAGAATTCAGAGTCCGTCCGTCCTGCGAAAGAATGCTGCTCACGGTCCAATACGGAGTATGCTTTTCCTGAGAACGGTTTTCCAGTTCAAAGCCAAGCACGAACTGCGTATCCCCGAAGCTGTCCGGAACAAGCCAGGTCCCGGTCAGACGAAGCTCGCAGCCGCCAAGCTGATAGGGTCCGTCGTAGGATACGAGGTTCTGATCTGCACTTGCTTGCGGAGCAGACTGCGGACGCTCCGTTTCAGCCGCGGACTTCTTCTCTCCCCCACAGGCAGCCAGTGTAATCAACAGGATCAGAGCCATAAGAATACAGAACAAATGTTTCATGCAAACGCCTCCCAGTCATGATAGTTTGATTTTATCACATCTCCTCGGATTTTTCATCCCCTAAACCATATATTTTGAAAAAAATTCAGCGGATCTCTCTGAAATAAAAAAAGCTCCCCTTTTCAGGGAGCTTTCTTCACGTTTGCACAAATCAGGAATGGACCGGTTCACCGCTGCGCTTGGGGTGATAGGTGGGAACGATCTCAGCAACGAGGTCCACGATCCGGTCGCTGTTTTCGAGGCAGGCCTGCTTTAAGCGGCTTAGCTGCCGGTCAAAGAGCGCCTCGTCGATCTCCAGAGGTTTGCCGATGTGGATCAGCTCGTTTTCCGTGGTCTGCAGGCCCTCCTCGTCCATCAGCATTTCTTCATAGAGCTTTTCACCGGGACGAAGGCCGGTATACTTGACGGCGATATCCACGTCCGGAGTGAAACCGGAAAGGCGGATCATATTGCGGGCCAAATCGTCAATGCGGACGGGCTCGCCCATATCCAGAACAAAGATCTGACCGTGGACGGCATATGCGCCGGCCTGGAGAACCAGAGAGACCGCCTCGGGGATCGTCATGAAGTAGCGGATAATGTCCTTATGTGTCACGGTCACTGGGCCGCCGGCTTCGATCTGCTTTTTGAACAGGGGGATAACGCTGCCGTTGCTTCCGAGTACGTTGCCGAAACGAACGGCGGCAAAGCAGGTCTCGCTGCGGTTGGCAAAAACCTGTACGATCATCTCACACAGGCGCTTGGAGGCGCCCATGATGTTGGTCGGATTCACCGCCTTGTCAGTGGAGATGAGAACGAATTTTTTGGCATGGAAGCGATCAGCGGCGGAGGCCACGTTCAGCGTGCCAAAGACGTTATTCTTGATCGCCTCGTTCGGGCTGACCTCCATCAAAGGCACGTGCTTGTGCGCCGCGGCATGGAACACGACGTCAGGCCGATACTGTCGGAAAATCATATCCACGCGGTCTTTGTCGCGGACGGAGCCGATCACAACGGACAGGTGAAGGTCAGGATAATTCCGCAGAAGCTCCTGCTGGATATCGTAGGCGTTATTCTCATAGATCTCAAAGATCACAAGCTCCTTCGGCTCGTTCTTCGCGATCTGCCGGCAGAGCTCGCTGCCGATGGAGCCTCCGCCGCCCGTGACCAGGATCGTTTTGCCGCGCAGGAAAGCGGAGATGTCGGACAGATCGACCTTGACGCTGTCACGCCCCAGAAGGTCGAGGACAGAGACGTCCCGGATCTTCTGAATTGCGACCTCGCCGTTGGCAAGCTGGAAGATGCCGGGCAGAGTCTTGAGGTGGCAGTCGGTCTTCTGGCAAATCTTCAGGATATCGCGGCGATCCTGATTGTCCGCCGTCGGAATGGCAAGAACAATCTCCTCGATACGGTACTTCTCCACAATGGCGGGAATGTCGTTGCGGTTGCCCGCGACCTTGACTCCGCGCAGATAGTTGCCGCGCTTGTTGAAGTCGTCGTCCACGATACAGACGACGTTGTTGACCGACTTCACGCTGGCCTGAAACTCGCGCAGAGCCATAGAGCCGGCGTTGCCAGCGCCGATCAGGAGGGTCCTGCGCTTCACAGGAGCGTTAGACGGGCGAATCAGCATGCGCAGGGCGCGGTAGCCGATCCTGGAGATGCCGACCAGAGCGATCAGGAGCAGACCGCTGATGATGGGGTAACTGATCGGAAAGAAATCCAGACCGTCAATGGAGTTGACGATGAATTTGAGCAGGCTGACGATCGCACCGGCCACGGAGACGTGCATCAGTTCATCGATACCGGCAAACTCCCAAAGGCTGTTATATAGCTTGAAGGGAAAGAAGATCAGGATCGTCAAGACGGAGCTTACAACGGAGTAGACCATGATATGCCCCATATAGGCCCGACCCATCATGCGGTCCCAGTTGAAATTTTCCAAAATCAGGAGGGCCAGAATCGAGGCAATGTTGATCAGCAGGATATCCAGCGACACCAAAAACGCGACTCTAAGAGGCTTGGAGCCGTGAAGCAGCGATTTTTGATTCATTCGGAGGTTCACTTCCAGACACCGCCGTTGCGGCGGTATTATTTTCGGCGGAACAGACGGAGAAGCAGAGACCAGAGCCGCAGGCAGTGACGGCGCAGCGGAAGCATCCAAATCCAGAATCGGACCCAGAGCCGATAGCGCATGGCTGTGACAGGGATCTCCTTCCCCTTTCGGTTCAGGGTGGTGACAAGACCTACGATTTGGTCGTGCCGGATGCCGGGCTCGCGGATATACTGGTGGTCGCCGCACATGGTGTAGGTTCCATCGGATTGGACAGAGACGACGCGGTGCAAAACGGCGCTGCCGTTGACGCGGCAGTAGAGCGGAAGGTCTCCGCGGCGCAAAACGGACGGAGCGGCGGTCAGCGTCACCCAGTCTCGGTGCGGATACATCGTCGGCTGCATGCTGGAGCCCGCCACCGGAAGGCGGACGCTCCCGCCGCGTGCGATCGTGTCACGCACGGCGGGAAGCATGTCCTTGAGATCCAGCTTGTACACCGGAACGTCCAACGGAGCGTTAAGCAAGGCAGTCGGCTGCGCGGAGCTGCTCCACGAACTCGCGGACGCAGGTGCGGGCGTAATCCTCGCCGGTCTCAGGGTAGTTGGACACGACGGCGGCGACGAGCTCATCCTCGGTGCGCTCGGTCTCAAGCTGCTTCCAGAGAAAAGCGCCGGTATCGTTGAGCGTGATCATGCCGTTGAACTCGGCTGCATTGGCTCCGGTGGGGATCACAAGATGCTTGCCGGAAACCGTGCTGAACAGGAAATCGGATTTGATTTTCATGCAAATAACCAGCTTTCTTTTTGTATTTAATTTAATATACCACAAGCCAAACAGAAAAGCAAATCAAACTTTTGGATTTTCCGTGATTTAACAAATTCTACATCTGCCGAATCAGACGAAAACGCCGCCTCACAGAACGATGAGGCGGCGCGCTCCGAGCCAAAGCCCCGGCGCGCGTCAGGACTTCGGATGGAATTTCTGATAGACCGATTTCAGGTTTTGTTGAATGACCTGCGTGTAAATCTGTGTAGAGGAAATGTCGCTGTGCCCGAGCATCTCCTGAATGGATTTGAGATCCGCGCCGTTTTCCAACAAATGCGCCGCAAAGCTGTGCCGGAGTGTGTGAGGCGTAATGTCCTTTTGAATCCCGGCGGTCTTTTGATAGTGCTTGATGATCTTCCAGAAGCCCTGGCGGGTCATACGCTCACCGCTGAGATTCACGAACAAAGCCTGCTCAAGCGGATCGGCAATCATGCCGGGACGAACCTGGTGGACGTACTGCTGAAGAGCGCGTACCGCTGCGGGATAGAGCGGGATCATCCGGCTCTTGGCCCCGGAGCTGCACCGAATCAGTCCGGCGGACAGATTGGCGTCCTCCAGATCAAGAGAGATCAGCTCGCTGACGCGAATGCCGGTGGCGTAGAGCAGCTCCAGCATAGCCTTGTCGCGGAAGCCCTTGGCGTCGGTGAGCCGGGGCTGTTCCAGCAAGGTCTCGACCTCCTTGCCCGTGAGGATCTGAGGCAGCTTCTTCTCAACCTTTGCCAGATGGATGGTCTTCGCAGGGTTGACCGAAACCACGTGAACCGAAATCAGATAGGTGAAAAGACCCTTGATGGACGCAAGGCTGCGGGAGACCGTGGCGGAGGATTTGCCGCTGTTCGTCATCCAGGCGAAGTAGAGGGAAAGCTGATCGGACGTGACCTCCTCGATCGGGATCTCCCAAGTAACGGTGATGTACTGATCCAACTGCCGGATATCCCGAAGGTAGGAGGACACTGTATTGGCCGAAGCCTTTTTTTCGTTGAGGAGATAGCCCTCGTACATGGAGATGCAGTCAATCATACACAGTCGTTCTTTCTCAATCAGAAAATCAAATCCGCCGCAAAGGCCGCAAGCAGCTCCGATGCAAGGTTCCACGCGAGAAGCCGGCAGATGGGCGGATGGGCGTCGAGCAGGAGGCAAACACCGGTCTGAAACAAAACCGGCAGCGAGATCAACGCGCGAAGCGCCAAACCGGCGCGTAAGCCGGGGAGCATACAGAGGCAAAAGCAAAAGCAAAACCCGCGGACGAAAAAAAGAAGCGGCACGTGCCTGCGCTGACCGAGCAGGCCGCCAAGAAGCATCAGAAGCGGAACAGCCATCCGAACAGGAAGGCGGCGAAGCACGGAGACCGGCTGCAGACCGGAAACGACACCAAATCGAAGCGTCTCCGGCTGGGAAACGGCGGCACAAAGGCCCAGCGCCGCACCCGCACAAAAGGCAAAGAGCAGAAAAAAACTGAACCGCGAGCTGCGGCAGTCACGGATCGAATCCTTAGGCATCGGAACGGGAACCCCCTTTTGAAACTACATATGGTGGTTTCCCGGGGGCAGGGACACAACAGAATGGGAAATCGTTATTGTCACCCTGTATTCGCTCCGTCCGCTTCTATAATATAACCGAAAAACCCCTACATTTCAAGTGATTTCAAAAAAAACGCAAAATTTTGTTTAATATTGACATATCTTATGTAAACGGCTTTATGTAAACTAAGAAACCGGAACAACAGATTGTTGTTTGCTCAATGTCAAGGCCACCATATCTGGTTTTTTCCGGGAAGAAAGGCCGTGGTCAAAACCTACAAACGCAATTTACGCATACCTGCCCCACCCCGCCTTCTGCCGCGGGATGCCATCAGCAGTGCAAGCAGCCAACCGCCAGCGCAGACCGCGAACGGGATCCAGCGCTCTCCGGCTCTGCCGCGCAGAACGAACGATCCAAGCAGCCATAGCGCGGCGACGGAGACTGCCGTGATTCCTGAAGCCGTTCCGCGTCCCCCGTCGGACAGGCTCCCGGCCAGCCAGGACCCGAGTACAATGCCGGGTAGAGGCAGAAGCGGCGCGATGGACATGCCGACGTTCAGCGAGAGCTTTTCCCGGTCCACCGCCAGAGACAGTGCGCAGACGAGCAGAGCCGTCAAGCCCAGTGCGGCAGCCAGACCGAAGACGATTCCCCGCGTCCCACGGCGACCGCTCCCCTTCCCCGCCCGGAAGCCTTTCATATGATTGAAGCTTTTCATTGGATGCATCTCCCTTCGATTCAGTCTATGTCCGAGCCCGCCGGGTATGCGAAATAATAAAAGAAAGAAACCGGATTTATCTGGCAGAATAATCCGATTTCTTTCATGTGAAAGAGCGCGTAAAATAGAAATAATCAAGGGAAGTACGCCAAAAAGCTGCGCGGTCACCTCGACAAACTGGAATTTACACGTGTGCTTGTGATATATACTTCTCGACGACGGAACGGATTGGTGGAGAGATTTCGGAAAGAACGATTTCACTGACTGACAGAAAACGCAAATCTTCCATTTCACCATCTTGAGATTTCGGTTCGCCATGCCATTTTCTGCAAATATAGACGATTTCAAAATTTGAAACTTCGTCTCCATTTGGATAGATATAATGAGCTTCCGGTCCCGAATTCACGCAAAAGAATTCAAGTTCTTCTGCGACCAGCCCCATCTCTTCAAACAATTCTCTTTTGGCGCACTCTTCGACATATTCATCAATTTCAATTGCGCCGCCTGAATATCCCCACAGGTGATTGTCCGAGCGTCTACCCAGCAAAACACGTCCGCTTTCATCGACACACATGACGCTGGCGGCGCACTGAATAATCGTTTTATGTCCAACCAACTTACGCATTTCTGCCATATATCCTGTCATACTTTTACCTCATCAAACTCCGAATGGTTTTCTCAATGAAGCGGCGGCAGACTGTGAATATCATAATTATCATAATAAATATCGAAAGCTGTTTCGATGTCTCCGAACAACTCTATGAGCGCTCCGGCCTGGAACATGGTCGAGAGTGACCCGGAAGGGGCTTTCCATGCGGCGTTGGAGATCACTTCAAGTTTTTCATTGCCCGGCGCATTTGCCCTGAGAATTGATTCGGCTTTGAAAAGCAGTTCTCCAGTCGCGATGTGGTAATCGCTCGACACGATCGCAAGTTTCTTTACGGACGGATAGAGAGACGTCAGGATGTCATAGGTGAAGATGGCATTCTGGGCGGTTGTGATGGAATTGTCTTCCACGATAACACGGTTCTTCTCAACGCCCTGCCCGATCAGCCACTTTGCCATTTCACCGGCTTCCGAAGCGGATTCGTTCTCGGAAGCAGTTCCGCCTCCTGTGCAGACAATATATGCGCTCGGATACTTCTTCGCACTTTCCAGAGCAACGGTAAGGCGTTCGATCAGTTCCTGCCTCATTGTTCCGTCGGGATTCAGCTGAAAACCAAGGACAACGATGCAGAGTTCGTCCGTATCCGGGAGACCGTCCGGCAAAATATCATAGTGGAGCGGCAGGCCTAGTTCGTCAGAACTCCACAGATCCATGATTTCCTTCCACCGTGATCCTACGCCCTCATCTGCATCCGACAGCTCCTTCAAAAGCTGATCGATCCTGTCTTTTGCTTCAGAACCGTAAGTGCCGTAATCCACCGCGATCTCCTCGACGATATTCTCCAAGGCCTTGGGGTCATCGGAAGATTTGTCGTCTCCTTTTCCGCACCCGATAAGAGAAAAAACGGCGCAAAATGCCAAAATGTATGCAATGATTCGCTTCATGCTCTCCTCCATTGACTCCTCAGTAACGATTCGCGTTTCTATCATAAGAATGACTGGCCAAAACCGGTATCACCCATATGCATCTGCAATTCCGAATACATCAAATTTTTCCAGTTTCCGATAAATAGTGATTTATCTATGTGTTACCTTTTGATCCTCGGCAAACAGTTGTTTGTTTTCTCTTCTATAATTGTTAGATAACTGAATCACGATTATAATCTGTTATATCGCTGCCTATCTTTTCATACAGGCCTTGAACGTTTATCTCTCTGTTTTTGATTGCTAAGAGTTCTTCGTTCGTTGCACCAATGAATTCCACAAATTCAACTCTGCCATTTGGAGTTTCGATTGTGTTTAATTCTGTATCCGGAA
>JAEEGH010009347.1_pt1 | contig 22872 bp, 20 predicted proteins | sample 9134181 | NCBI WGS metagenome assembly JAEEGH01 (sample SAMN16246544, study PRJNA631951) | gut metagenome | biome: gut microbiome; feature: rumen; material: DP-attached | host: Bos | place: Iran: Karaj | collected 2018-10
ATGGGGTCGTTCTCAAAGTCGTGCGGGTTGCCGTCGTTCTTCTGCGGCACCATGTCGAGGTGGGCCTGCAGGATGACGCCCTTGCGGTTCTCCATGCCTGGAGTGGCGGGCTTGCGCATGATCACGTTGCCGCAGTCATCGACCATAGTCTCCAAACCATGGTCTTCGCCCCACTGTTTCATGAAGGCGATCACCTTGGCTTCTTTCTTCGAGGGACGCGGGATTTGCGTCAGGCTGTGGAAGTTCTTCCAAATGCCACTGGGTTGTAATTCTTGAATTGTCATAGTGTTATGATTTTATGTTAATTGAATGATTGTAAATCTGTCAGTTTCTTGTAAACGCCGTTCAAGGCGATTAATTGTTCATGGGTGCCGCGTTCGATGATCTGTCCTTTCTGCATCACGATGATCTCGTCGGCGTGTTGGATGGTGGAGAGACGGTGGGCGATGACGACGGAGGTGCGTTGGCTCATGACCTTGGATAGGGCGTCCTGCACCAGGCGCTCGCTTTCAGTGTCGAGTGACGAGGTGGCTTCGTCCAATATTAATATAGGTGGGTTCTTCAACACGGCCCGGGCGATGCTCAGTCGTTGGCGTTGACCGCCGCTGAGGTTCATGCCACGGTCGCCGATGGCGGTGTCGTACCCGTGTTCCATCTCCATGATGAACTCATGGGCGTTGGCTACCTTGGCGGCTTCGATGACTTGCTCCTTGGAAACACCCGACATTCCGAAAGCGATGTTGTTGAACACCGTGTCGTTGAAGAGGATGGTCTCCTGGGTGACGATGCCCATCAAGCCTCTAAGGTCGCTGATCTTATAGTCGCGTATGTCGTGCCCGTCGATCATGATGCTGCCTTCGCACACATCGTAGAAGCGGGGAAGGAGGTCAACCAAGGTGGACTTTCCGCCGCCGCTCTCACCGACCAATGCAATGATCTTTCCCTTGGAAATTTTCAGATTAATACCTTTTAGGACATCGTCTTTCTCATAGCGGAATGTGACATCCTGATAGTTGATTTCTTGTTCGAAATCTTTGATTTCCAAAGCATTCTCTTTTTCGGTGATCACCTCATCGGCATCGAGGATCTCAAAGATGCGATCGGCCGAGGCCACGCCCTTCTGGATGTTGTAATAGCCTTGTGAGAACGACTTGGCAGGAGAGATGATTTGTGAAAATACTATAATATAAGTGATGAAATCAGCTGCACCAATGGAACTTCCGCCTCCGAGGATGAGGTTGCCGCCGAACCAGAGCACGATGATGACCACGATGGCGGAGAGGAACTCGCTCATGGGGGAGCTCATCTCGCGCTTGCGGTGCACGCCGAGCAGGGCTTCCGAATACTCTTGGTTCTGTTCTCCGAACTTCTCCTTAGAGTAGCGAATGGCGTTGAAACCCTTAATGATACGGAGTCCCGAGATGGTCTCTTCAACGGTGGAGATCATGCCGGCCAGACGGTTTTGACTGTCCTTCGACTGTTTCTTCAAGGCCTTGCCGACCTTGCCGATGAGGAATCCCGCGATGGGCAGGAGCACAAGGACGAAGAGTGTCAGTTTGGGACTCAGACTCACCATGAAGGCGAAGTAGAAGATGATGGTCAAGGGGTCCTTGATCAGCATCTCGATCCAGTTGAGGATGGAGACCTCTACTTCTTGGACATCGGTGGTGATGCGTGCCATGATGTCGCCTTTCTTGTGGCTGCTGTAGAAGGAGAGCGGCAGAACGAGGATCTTGTCGTAAACATCCCTTCGCAGGTCTTGTATGGCACCCACGCGGCCCTTGGCCATGAAGTAACAGGCGAAGAAGCGTCCGACGTTACGGAACAGGAAGGCGATGAGCAGCACCAGGCATACGAAAGCCAGAGCGTAGGTGTGGCCTTTGTCGACGATGATGTCGCTCATCACATAATTGAGGTAGCCTATGAGGTAGTCCGACGAGAGGCTGAACTCGGGTTTGGCGACGGCCTCGATGGCGTTGGTTTGGAAGAGCAGGTTCAGGAAGGGAACCAGGAGGGCGAACGAGAACAGAGAGAAGAAGATGGCGACCAAGTTGAAGACCAAATTCAAGAAGATGAGAAACCAGTAAGGCTTCACATAGTTGATGACCCGTTGGAATGGCCTGCCCTTCTTCATCTATCTCTAAATTCTTAATTCTTAATTCTAAATTCTTAATTAATAATTGAACCCCGTATAGTTCTCCGGTGTGATGGCTCGCAGCTCTTCTTTGATGCGTTCGTCGACGGGCAGGGTCTTGATGAACTCGTCAATGGCGGCTTTGTCGATGTGCTTGTTGGTCCGGGTGAGTCCCTTCAGCAGCTCGTAAGCACCTTCCACCTGCTCGCGACGGAGGATGGTCTGGATAGCTTCAGCCACAACAGCGTAGTTTTGTTGCAGGTCTTGGCGGATTTTGTCCTCGTTGAGCAAGAGCTTGTCCAAACCTTTCATCAGCGACTTGAGCGCAATCAGTGTATGGGCAATCGGCACGCCGATGTTGCGTGTGACGGTGGAGTCGGTGAGGTCGCGCTGTAGGCGGCTGATAGGCAGTTTGGTGCTGAGGAAGGTGAGGATGGCGTTGGCCACGCCGAGGTTGCCTTCGGCGTTCTCGAAGTCGATGGGGTTGACCTTATGGGGCATGGCTGACGAACCCACTTCACCTGCCTTGATCTTCTGCTTGAAGTATTCCATGGAGACGTACATCCAGATGTCGCGCGACAGGTCGATTAAGATGGTATTGACGCGACGCAGGGCGTCGAAGTAGGCGGCCATGTAGTCGTAATGCTCGATTTGGGTAGTGGTTTGTTGGCGTTTCAGATGAAGGCTCTTCTCCACAAAGTTTTTGGCGAAGGCCGGCCAGTCGATGTCGGGGTAGGCCACCTTATGGGCGTTCATGTTGCCCGTGGCGCCGCCGAACTTGGCCGTGAACGGCACGTTGTTGAGCATCTGGAGCTGGTCTCTGAGTCGTTCTACGAACACGTAGATCTCTTTGCCGAGGTGGGTGGGGCTGGCGGGTTGGCCGTGGGTACGGGCGAGCATCGGGATGTCGCGCCATTCTTTGGCCATGCCTTTCAGCTTGTCGATGACCTCTTCGATGGCGGGCTTCACCACCAGTTTGTGTGCCTCCATCATGGAGAGCGGCACGGCGGTGTTGTTGATGTCTTGTGAGGTCAGGCCGAAATGCAGGAACTCCTTCCATTTCTCGAGTCCCATCTCGTCGAATTGGCGTTTCAGGTAGTATTCCACCGCCTTCACGTCGTGGTTGGTGGTCTTCTCGATTTCCTTAATCTCTTCGGCGTCCTCTGTCTGGAACTCCTCATAGATGGCGCGGAGGTCTTCATAATCGCCTTCAAAATCTTCCAGTTGGGGTAGCGGAATCTCGCAGAGGGCGATGAAGTATTCCACTTCGACCATCACGCGGTAGCGGATGAGGGCAAATTCGGAGAAGAAGTCGTTCAGTTCAACGGTCTTGGAATGGTAACGGCCGTCAATCGGTGATATGGCTTTTAGCATGATGTTTCTTTATGGTAGGCGCACCCCATCGGGGTGCTCTATCGGTAGGAAATAATCAATTGATTAATTTATCGTTTGACCCCAAGACATTCACAATCTTATGGATATAAAGCTTCTTCATGTTGTCACGGGCGGGTCCGAGGTACTTACGCGGGTCGAACTCGGCGGGGTTCTCTGCGAAGGTCTTGCGGATGGCGGCGGTCATGGCTAGACGGCTGTCGCTGTCGATGTTGATCTTGCAGACGGCGCTCTTGGCGGCCTTGCGGAGCTGTTCCTCGGGGATGCCGACGGCGGCTTTCAGGCAACCACCGTTGGCGTTGATGGTGTCGACTTCCTCTTGAGGTACCGATGACGAGCCGTGCAGCACGATGGGGAAGCCGGGCAGCTTTTTCTCGATGGCTTCAAGAACATCGAAAGCCAACGGAGGAGGGACGAGGCGACCTGTGGTGGGGTCAACAGTGCATTGTTCAGGGGTGAATTTATAGGCGCCGTGCGAGGTGCCGATGCTGATGGCGAGGCTGTCCACACCGGTCTTGGTGACGAAGTCGATGACTTCCTCGGGTTTGGTGTAGTGGCTCTCTTCGGCGGCCACTTCATCTTCCACGCCGGCCAATACGCCGAGTTCACCTTCGACGGTGACGTCGTACTGATGGGCGTATTCGACAACCTTCTTGGTCAGGGCCACGTTCTCGTCGTAGGGCAGGGCGGATCCGTCGATCATCACGGATGAGAAGCCCATGTCGATGCACGACTTGCAGAGCTCGAAGCTGTCGCCGTGGTCGAGGTGGAGCACGATTTCAGGATGGGCGCATCCCAGTTCCTTGGCATATTCCACGGCACCTTGGGCCATGTAGCGCAGCAAGGTTTGGTTGGCATAGTTGCGGGCGCCTTTCGACACTTGAAGGATGACGGGTGACTTGGTCTCGACTGCTGCCATGATGATGGCTTGCAGTTGTTCCATGTTGTTGAAGTTGAATGCGGGGATGGCATAGCCGCCATCGACTGCCTTGGCGAACATCGCTCTGGTGTTCACGAGGCCGAGTTCTTTATAGCTGATCATGATAGTTAATTTAAAATATTCAAGCTACAAAGATAGTGTTTTTTTTGTCAAGAATTAGAGAATTAGAGAAATTTCGAAATATGTTTCTCTATCTGTTCTCTAATTCGTGATAAAAGAAATCTTAATCACCATCCTCCGCCGTTGCTGCCGGCGTTGACGGTGGTGTACATGGAATTGACGCTCACGGTGGTTTGGTTACCACCTGAATAAGTGACATTGCCAGTGTAGTAGCCATGGCTTTCGTTGCCACCGCTGATGGTACCATTGTATTTTACCGTGTAGGTCTGTCCGGTCTGGAGTTGTGGGTCAGTGAAGAGCATGACCATATTGTTGCCGCCACCAGGACCGCCGCCGCCGCTACCAGTAAAGGTCGGGCATTGGTAGGTGCAAATGACCGTGCTGTCGGATTTGAGTACCTGGATGGCATAGCCTGGGACGGTGTTGATTTTCAAGGTAGGCTGTGTGCAGACACTGGAGGTCGGGTTGCTGGTGCCACCTCCAGTGCCGATGCATGTGCCTCCGGTGACCTTGAATTGGTTGTTGTCGCAGTCAAAGCCCTCTTCAGGCGAACGAGCCCCATTGGAGATGCAGAAGCCGCCATTGAGCTGCATGTTGCCGTTGCTGTCGGTGCCGTCGTTGGCATCGCTATGTGCATAATACACACCACCATTAATGATGAGTTGTGAGGAGGCGTTGACGGCATCGTCTTTCTTGGAGTAGGCTTCGATGTCGCCGCCGTTGAGGGTCAGGACGGCCTTGCTCTCGATGCACTCGCCGCCTTCGTTTTGGGTCTGGGTGCAGTTGACGCGTAGCGTGCCACTGTTGATGGTCAGGTTGCCTTGGCTCTTGATGGCCTTGGGGTTGGCGTAGTCTCCGCCGCCCCACCATCCACTACCTTGTGTTACTGTGATGCGTTCGCCACTGGTGGTGACGTTGAGTATGAGATCGTCGTTGCTGGCGTTTTCCTGTCCTATCTTCATGGTGCCTCCGGCGTTGATGCCCTTGCCGCCTGTGCCGGTGCTGGTGAGGTTGAAGGTGCCGGCCAAAATCTCCATGTTGCCGTCGCATTTCAGGCAAGAGGAGGTGTAAGAGTCCTTGGTGTTGCCGCTGACGGTGTATGCTGCGCCGTTGCCGTGTGTCTCAATGGTAAACTCGCCATTGCTGATGATGAGATTACCGTCGGCACTGATGGACTTGCCGCCTTGGTTGCTGGTGGGCAGGGTGATATTGAAGGTTCCGCCAGTGATGACGATATCGGCGTCGCTCTTGATGGCCGAGCAGTAGGCGGGGACGTTTTGGTTGTTGACGTTTTCCAACACGGTGCTTCCCGATGATATGATGGTGAAGTTGCCCCCGTTGATGGTGATGTCTTGGTCGCACTTGATGCCCTTGGAGACATTGCCAGTATGCTCAATCTCGATGTTGCCGCCGTTGATGAACAACAGGCTGTCAGCCTTGATGCCTTTCCCGTCGTAGCCTGTGCAGCTGATGCCGAGATGACCGTCGTCCATGGTAAATATGCCGGAAACCTTGATGCCTCTCTGGCTCTCGGCAGTGGTGCTGATTTGGAGGTCGCCATTCTGAATGGTGACGTTGCCCGAGACGTCGAGTCCGTCGGAGCCGGCTGCGGGGATGTAGAGGTAACCCGAGTTCCAGTTCAGTGTGCCGTTGACGTGGATGCCGTCGCTGTCGGTATCGAGGATGTCGATGTTACCGTCATTCACGGTCAGGTCACCATCCACCAGGATGCCGTGTTTGGCGTTGCCCGTGACACGCAGGTTGTCGCCGGGTCCGACAATGAGGTTGCCAGCTGCATACAAGGCCCCGTTGACGGCGCTGTTGGCTCCGTCGGCGATGGTGCAGATGCCTTGCACGGTGAGGTCGACATCCACGGGTGAGGCGAGGTTGATGGCGGCTGTGGTGTTGCTGGTCAAGGTCAGTTGGCTGAGCGTCAGCGAGAAGTCACTGTTGCTGTAGATGGTCAGCGAGCCGTTGGAAGAGGTGCCTTCGACGAGGTAGCTGGCACCTGCCATGCTTGAGTAAACCGTGACATCTGCACCATTGGTGGTGACATCGATGTCTGGATAGGGGTTGGACACCGTAACGGTACTGCCGTTGTAGGTGATGATGACCGCATCGCCTGGTTGGGGAGGCTCTTGAAGCACAAAGGTGATGCTGTCGAAAGCGCTGATGGGGAAGGTGCTGACGCCGTTGATATACAGCGAGGCGGGACTGCCTTGGATGTTCATGTTGTTGATCCCGCTCACGTTGTTCTGATAGATGACCTGTCCCGACTGGTGCAGGTTGATGTAATACTCTTGGGCTTGAAGGCCGATGAAGCTCATCATGAGAGCCAAAAGGAATGCAATCTTTCTCATAGCTTCATCAGTTTAAGTGTTTGACCGTTGATATTGAGCAGATACATTCCGGCGGAGAGTCCGCTGATATCGATGACTGATCCTTCCGAGGCTTCAAATTCTTTTACCAATCGTCCGTCGAGAGCAATTACTTTTCCAAGGCAGACCTCGGGGAGGCCCCTGACAATGAAGTGGTTGGAAGAAGGGTTGGGAAGGATGTATGGTGTTTGGGTAGGGTTTTCTTCTGTGTTAGTGATTTCAGTGAAAACGACTTTTCGGATTTCGGAGAGGGGGAAAACATGGTTGGAGTTAGGACTGTTTTGGATGACGAGCCTGTAGGCTTGGTCGAAATACATCTGGTGATCTTCCCAAAGACCGATGGAATGCTCCACATTGTCGGTGGTAGTCACGACGCAAATGGCATTCTGGGCTGTCAGTTGAAACAGTGGACCTGCTAAAAAGAGTAGCAATAAAAAGATATTTTTCGTTCTCATGATGAGTGAGGATTAGACTAATAAAACTACAAAGATACATATTTTATTTTAAATGTGGTTCTGTGAAGGAAACAAAAAAATGTCTTAATTTTGCCGCTTTATGCTTGACAATCGCCTAAAATACCGTTTTGTGTTGCTGGCTTCCTTGTTGTTTTTCGGGAGCTGCCAGACATTGCATCGGATGTTCCAGAAGGACCATCGTGGTGAGTCGGTCACGATCTCTAGCGAAGGACTGGATGCTTACAACGACTCGGTGCAACAAGACCGCATCCAGCGGTTCAGCGACTCATGCGACAGGATGCTTCAGGGAGAACGCGACTCGATGTTGAGGCATCTGCCACCGAAACCCTCATGGGAGATAATGGCCGATAGCATCATCGACTATGCGATGGAGTTTATAGGAAGGCCATACAAAGTCGGCGGAAACGGCCCTGAGAAGTTCGACTGTTCGGGTTTTGTGAAGTTCGTTTTCTCCCATTTCGGCTATAACTTGGCGCGTACCGTGGTAGGTCAGCTGAAGGACGGCTGGATGGTCATCGAAGATCCTGACGACCTGCGGCGTGGCGACTTGGTGTTTTATGGTGGACGCAAGCACCCGAAGCGCTTGGGGCATGTCGGCATCGTGGTCAACAGCGATCGCGATAACAGCCGCTTCACTTTCATCCATGCCACGGTAAAGTTGGGGGTAATCGTCTCCAGCTCGACCGAGAAATATTACCGAATCCGTTATATGACAGCATGCAGGATCCTACCTGAATAATATGAGACATTTTTTACTTCTTTTGGTAATTGTTTTTTTCCCTGCCTTTTCCGAGGCAAGTGCTGTCGTTGACACCACCTTGCATCCTTCTGTCGGGACAACGGTACTGTCGTCAGACAAATCCTTCTCCATCACCTTGATTGGCAAAAAGCAGAATTATTCCGCTTTGGAAACCTCGACTCGGGATGTGGATGTGCGCTCACCCAAGTCGATCAACATACATCCCGATGGAACCAAGTATTATGTGAATTCGCTTGAGGGAGGCAAGACGGTGGTTTATGAGGCCGGCACCGATGTCAAGCTGAAGGTCATCAAACATGCTTTCACCGAGGCCGATTCCCTTCTGTGGTCAGAGCCTTCGGGGCTGTTTGAATTCACCCATTACATGAAGAATCTCAACACCTTCTGGGGAAAGCCTGTCGAGAGTGCCTTCTCGCATAATGGACGTTACCTTTGGGTGCCGTATTACCGTCGCAGCTACGACCTCAACGCACAAGATCCTTCTGCGGTGGCTGTCATCGACACCCAGACCGATTCCATCGTGCGATTGATGGAGACAGGACCTCTACCCAAGATGATCGCCGTTTCCGACGACAATTGCTATGTGGCCATCACCCATTGGGGCAACAACACCGTGGGGATTATCGATATCTTCAGTGACTCGCCAGAGGAATGGTACTATGTGGATTGTGTGACGATACAACATAAGCTGACGTTGAACTACAGCCTGACAAGCGTTGTCAATCGCGATATTGGCAGCGGTCTCTGCTTGAGGGGTACCGCCTTCACTCCTGACGGACGTTATCTCCTGGTGGGCTGCATGGGAGGCAAAGGCGGCATCGCCGTGATTGACATGAGTGATTTCAGTTATCTGGGCACTATCTACGGCATGATGACAAATTTGCGCCATATTGTTATCAAAGATGAATTTATCTATCTGAGTATCAATAATAAAGGATATATTCAGCGAACTCCGTTAAAACTCTTTTACGATGCCATTGAAAGGTTAAGGAAGGGGGATAACGAGTTGAAGGACTGGGAGAGTTGCAAGGTGGCTGCCGGTGCGCGCACTATCGGCATCACCCCTGACGGGCGTTATGTGGTGGCGGCATGCAACTTCGGGAGTCGTTTGGTGGTGGTTGACGCGCAGTCATTTCAGGAAGTCGCCCGGATCAAGGCAGATTCCTTCCCGGTGGGTCTCGATATTTCCAACGATGGACATTACATCTACACTACATCGCAAGGCCGTGAAGGCAAAGGCGGCAATTGCGTGGATATTTATAGGATTGATTATTAATTGAGTATGACACTTCATCAGTTTTATATCTTTCTCATCGTCATGGCGGTCATCGCTTTGGCGGTGTATGTGAGCCTCTTCTTTGTGGATGCGGGCTATGGTAAGTTCTATAACAAGAAATGGGGTCCGGCTATTAATAACAAGTTGGGTTGGGTGCTGATGGAAGCTCCCGTGTTTATCGCCATGCTAGTGCTATGGCTCTGTTCCGACCGTCGGGGCGACCTTGTGAGGCTGGCATTCTTGTTTTTGTTCGAGTTGCATTATCTGCAGCGCTCGTTTGTGTTTCCTTTCCGTTTGAGGGGCAAGAGCGTGATGCCGCTTTCCATCATCGTGATGGGCGTCACTTTCAACGTGCTGAATGCCCTGATGCAAGGCGGATGGATATTCTATCTCTCGCCTGACGACTACTATGGTGCCGACTGGCTGACCACCCCGAAGTTCATCGCGGGCTTCCTGGTCTTCATCATCGGGATGTATATTAATATCCAATCGGACGACATCATCCGTAATCTGCGGAAAAATGGCGATTCCCGTCATTATCTCCCCAAAGATGGGATGTTCCGCTATGTCACCTCAGCTAACTATTTCGGTGAATTCATCGAATGGGTGGGCTTTGCCATCCTCACCTGGTCGTGGGCCGGCGCCGTGTTTGCCTGGTGGACCTTTGCTAACTTGGCTCCCCGGGCGCATCGCATCTATGACGCATATAAAAAGGAGTTCGGTGCCGAGCTCGACACGAAGAAAACGAAACGTATCATTCCCTTTATCTGGTAACTATGGAATCGAAGATATTCACTCCCTGTCAGATTGGACCCGTCACCCTGCGTAACCGGGTGATACGGTCGGCCGCTTTCGAGAACATGGCCCACGGCAACAGGCCGACGAAGGAGCTGTTCGACTATCATGTGGCGGTCGCGAAAGGCGGTGTAGGCATGACCACGGTGGCTTATGCCGCTGTGAGCCGTTCAGGGCTGTCGTTCGACGGACAGCTGTGGATGCGCGAGGAGATCGTGCCCGAGTTGAGGCATCTTACCGACGCTATCCATGCCGAGGGCGCCAAGGCTTCCATCCAGTTGGGCCATTGCGGCAACATGACCCATCGTGCCACCTGCGGATGCATGCCAGTGGGAGCCTCCAATGGGTTCAACCTGTATTCTCCCACTTTTGTGCGTAAGCTTCGCAAGGAAGAGATCTACGACTTGGTGAAGGACTTCGGCCATGCCGTGAACCTGGCACGTGAGGCGGGGTTCGACTGTGTGGAGATCCACGCCGGTCACGGCTATCTGATCAGCCAGTTTCTGTCGCCCTATACCAACCACCGTCATGACGAGTTCGGTGGCAGTCTCGACAACAGGATGCGTTTCATGCGTCTGGTCATCGAGGAGGTGATGCGCCAGGCCAAGGACGACATGGGCGTGGTGGTCAAGGTGAACATGCACGACGGCTTCCGTCGTGGCATGCAGCAAGAGGAATGCCTCAAGGTGGCGCAAGAGTTGGAAAGGCTCGGCGTGCATGCCCTGGTGTTGACGGCAGGCTTCGTGAGCAAGGCTCCGATGGAGGTGATGCGTGGCGCCATGCCTTTGAAGACCATGGCCTATTACATGGACATGAGGAAGTTTTGGTGGCTGAAGGCCGGACTCGCCGTGGCAGGTCGTTTGATGGTGCCAACGGTGCCTTACAGCGAGGGCTATTTCCTCGACGATGCCAAGGTGTTCCGAGCCAACTTGAAGTTGCCTTTGATCTATGTGGGCGGCCTCATCTCGAAGGAGAAGATGGAGGAGGTGCTCGACGCTGGCTTCATGGGCTTGCAGATGGCGCGCGCCTTGGTGCACGACACCGAGTTTGTGAACAAACTTCAGCGTGGCGAGATCACTCGCAGCGGCTGCAAGCATTCAAATTATTGTATCGGAAGGATGTACACTTTGGAGATGAAGTGCCATCATTGCGTGGAGCATCTGCCTGAGAAGTTGCAACGTGAAATCGACGAAGCAGAAAGGACTTTGTGATGGCTTGGGCATTGATTACGGGAGGTAGTTCGGGAATGGGCTTGGAGTACGCCCGTCAGCTTGCCAAGAGAGGCTATGACCTTGTGTTGGTGAGCAACCGGCAGGAGGAGCTGGAGCAGGCTTCGGAGGAACTCTCAAAGGTCTATCCAGTTAGGGTGGTTACCCGTTTTCAGGATTTATCCGCCGAGACTGCTGCTGATGAGCTGATGGCTTTTTGTCAGGAGCAGTCGATCGAGGTGGAGATCCTCATTAATAATGCGGGAATGTTCTTTTTTGAGGAGCTTACTACTGAAAACGAGGCTAAGGCATTGGCGATGATGCGATTACATACGTTTACACCGACTCGTATGTGTATTTTGTTCGGTGAGGCGATGAAGCGTTGTGGTCACGGCTATATCTTGAACATGTCGTCGATGGCAGCCAAGTTGCCTTGTCCTGGCATCGCGGTTTATTCCGCCACCAAGGCCTATTTGAAGAGTTTCAGCAAGTCGCTTTTCTTTGAGATGCGACCGTATGGGGTAGGAGTGACAACGGTCTGTCCTGCGGCCATTGCCACGCCTCTTTATAAGTTGAAGCCTTCGCTGTTGAAGTTGGGGGTCAACGTTGGTTTGATAGGCACACCGCAATGGTTGGTGCGCAGGGCTTTACGTGGTATGTTTCACAAGCGCCGTGTGGTGAAGCCGGGATTGATGAACTATTATCTACCGCCTTTAATCGCCATTTTGCCGAAGTGGTTGGTGGGGAGGTTGTGGAAGAAGTGGTCATAGCTTGCTTTTTTGATTTTTTATTGGTTATTTTGCCAATAAATTCTTTTAACCATGAAAACAAAAACTTTATTACTCTCCATTTTTGCCTGCCTCTTTGTGCTGGCATTGACCTCGTGCAACAAGGTCATCGACGTCCAAATCGCCGCTCTTGAGAAGTCGATCGATAAACTCGACGATGAGTACAAGAACATGACTCCCAATGAGATTGAAAAAGCCATCAATGTTGTCGAGAAACAAATCGATGCTCTGGAAGAACGTAAGGACGACATGACCAGGGAACAAGGGAAAAAGTTCGCAAATCTGCAAGGCCGTTACACCAAACTCTTGGTTAAGATTGAACTTTACTTGATGGTTGACAACATCTTTGAAGGATCTGAGGTAGAGAAGGTGATAGAATATATAAGAGGCTTGTTGGGCGCCAACGCATGAAGGTCGGGTTAGGGCTTTGAACGATTTTGATTCAACATTTTAGGTTTTTTTCCATAATTATTCCTATTTTTGCCCGTTTTTTAAAAAAATAGTATCACCATGGATTTAAGTAAAATTGTCACCATAGCCGGCCGCCCGGGACTGTATCAAGTGAAGTCCCAATCCGTCGGTAAAATCATTGTTGAATCACTCATCGACGGCAAATGCAGCCCCGCCTTCGCACGCGAACGCATGAGCTCGCTCGAAGAGATTTCGATTTACTCCGTTGACGAAGACCGTCCCCTCAAGGAAGTGTTCCGCTCCATTCACGAAAAGATGGGCGACAAGGTCGACTTCGACGTCAAGAAAGCTACCAATAGCCAACTCAAGGCCAAGTTCCTTGAAATCATGCCCGACTACGACCAGGACGCCGTGTATCCTTCAGATATGAAGAAGGTGTTCCTGTGGTATCAGATGCTCATGAATAAAGGTCTGCTCGACTTTACTGAAGAAGCAAAAGAAGAACCTACCGAAGAAGCCAAACCCGAAGGCGAAGCATAATGAAACAGATCGCCGACTTCACGCTGGTAGAGAAGGAATGCTTCGGAAACGCAGTGCTGCTGCGACTCCGTGGCGAACGGCCTTTGCCTGAAATCGCTCCGGGACAGTTCTCACAAGTGCGTGTCGATGGCTCACCGTCCACCTACCTGCGCCGCCCCATCTCCATTCATGACGTGGACTCCTGCAAAAACGAAATAGTCCTGCTCGTCCAGATGGTAGGAGAGGGGACACGACATCTCGGAACCACCAACGTGGGCGAAAGCATTAACATTGTGCTTCCTCTGGGCAACGGATACACCCTTCCCGAAAAGGAGGAACGCGTACTTCTCGTCGGCGGCGGAATTGGCATCGCACCGCTCTATTACCTTGGGAAATGCATGCCTGTGAAACCAACCTTCCTGCTGGGTGGAAAGAAAGCCTCTGACCTTGTCAGACTGGAAGCCTATAGCACTCTGGGTGATACATTTGTCACCACCGAAGATGGCTCTTTGGGCGAGAAAGGCATGGTGACCATGCACTCGGTGTGGAAGGAACGCGAGTTCGATAAGATATATGTATGCGGCCCAAAACGGATGATGATGGCCGTGGCCGACATCGCCAAGGCTAACGATGTTTGGTGCGAGGTCTCGCTCGAACACCTGATGGCCTGCGGCCTCGGCGCCTGCCTCTGCTGCGTGGAGGATACCGTCGACGGCCACCTCTGCGTTTGCAAAGAAGGACCGGTCTTTAACATAAGGAGGTTGAAATGGTGAACATGACAATCGATTTGGGCCGTGGCTTGGTGCTGCGCAACCCCGTGATGACAGCCTCGGGGACCTTCGGCTACGGAGAGGAATACACCGACTTCGTGGACCTGTCCCAGCTGGGCGGCATCATCGTGAAAGGCACCACCCTCAACCCTCGTGAAGGCAACCCCTATCCTCGTATGGCTGAGACTCCCTCGGGGATGCTCAACTGCGTGGGACTTCAAAACAAAGGCGTCCAGTATTTCATCGACAACATTTACCCCCGCATCAAGGACTTTGATACCAACGTGCTGCTGAACCTCTCGGGCTCTTGCTTGGACGATTATGTGAAGGGTGCGGAGATGGTGGATGTCTTGGACAAGATTCCTGCCATTGAGCTGAATGTTTCCTGTCCCAACGTAAAACAAGGGGGCATGGCTTTCGGAGTGACTACCACGGGCATTGCCCAAGTGGTTTCAGAGGTCCGTAAGGTCTATCACAAGCACTTGATGGTGAAACTCTCGCCCAATGTGACCAACATCGCTGAGATTGCTCTCGCTGCCGAAGCTGCAGGCGCCGACTCAGTCTCCTTAATTAATACCTTAATGGGTATGGCCATCGATGCTGAACATCGCAAGCCGAAGCTGTCGGTGATTACCGGAGGTCTCTCAGGTGCCTGCGTGAAACCTGTGGCGCTGCGCATGGTGTGGCAGGTGGCCAAGGCGGTAAAGGTCCCGGTAGTAGGTCTGGGCGGCATCAGCAACGCCACCGACGCCGTGGAGTTCATGCTCGCCGGTGCCTCTGCCATCGAGATTGGCACCGCCAATTTCATCGATCCCGCCGTTTCTGTGAAAGTCGTTGAAGGAATTCATGATTATTGCGAACGGCATGGGTTCGAGAAAGTCTCGGATTTAACAGGGGCTTTGGATGCCTAGTGTTCATTTAGAGCGTACGAAGTGCCCCAACGGCACTAAGAAACTCCCTTCGGTTCGTTTCTAAGGTGCCTTTTGGGGCACCTCGTACGCTACGAAGGTATTTCACGCTAAACTCAATTATGGAATGAAATTGACTTCAGGAGTAATCCGAATACCAAATTTTTCTTCCACTGTTTTTTGGATTCTGCGAGCCAGCGCCACGATGTCCTGACCTTGGCCTCCGCCGTAATGCACTAGGACGAGGGCTTGCTTCTCATAAACGCCTACGTGCTCATCGCGCCAGCCTTTCCAACTCACGGTATCGGTGGGACCGGAGTGCTCGATGAGCCATCCTGCCGGGACCTTCACCATACCTTCGGCGTCAGGGTAATGGGGAATCTCCGGGTATTGCCTTTGCAAGGCTTCGAATTGCTCGCTCGGAATCACGGGATTTTTGAAGAAACTGCCAGCGCTTCCAATCTGCTTCACGTCGGGCAGCTTGGCACCCCGGATGGCGCAGATGGCATCGTGTAACTGCTGTAAGGTGGGAGTGGGAACGCCGTTTTGCTCCAAATAAGCCTTGATGTTGCCGTATTCCAGCTTTAGTTCACTTTGTCTAGATAATTGAAAATCAACAGAAGTGATGATATATTGTCCTTTTAATTCGTGTTTGAAAATACTTTCACGGTAGCCGAAACAGCAGGCTTCGTTGGTAAAAATATGTATCTGACCAGTAGTCAAATCCATCGCATGGCATTGTAGGAAACTGTCCTTCAACTCCATGCCGTAGGCTCCGATGTTCTGCACTGGGGCGGCACCCACCTTGCCAGGAATAAGGGCGAGGTTCTCCACACCGTAAAGTCCCCGACGGACCATCTCCTTGACGAACTCGGGCCAGTCCTCGCCAGCTTGGGCTCGGATCACCACATCATCGCCATCTTCGATTAAGACGTCGATGCCTTTGTTGTTCATCAAGATGACGATGCCATCGAAGAAATCCTTGGTGAATAGAATGTTGTTTCCACCGCTCAGAATCAGGTGCTTTTCTTGCTTGAATTCAGGCGATTGGATAAGGTCCTTTAACTCGCTGACATCATTGATCTCGATGAAATACTTGGCAGTGGCCTTAAAACCAAAGCTGTTGTAGGGCTGCAGGTTGACGTTGTTTTTCATAATGCAAATATAAAAAAAATATTACTTTTGCGATATGAAACGCGTCATCGTATCGGTCATCAACGACCTGGTCACCGACCAGCGAGTCAACAAGTCGTGCCTCACACTGCAAAAGATGGGGTACAAGGTGCTCCTCGTTGGTCGCAAGCAACGCAAAAGTCCGCCGATGGATCCAAGGCCGTACAAAACGAAACGGATGAAACTGCTCTTCGAAAAAGGTCCTTTATTCTATGCGGAATACAATATCAAGCTGTTCTTTTTCCTGTTGTTTCATAAAGCCAATCTGTTGCTGTCCAACGACTTGGACACTGCTTTGCCCAACTACTTCATCTCGAAGATGAAGGGTATCCGCATGATCTACGACAGTCACGAGTATTTCACCGAGACTCCAGAGTTGGTTGGAAGGCCGAGGGTGCAAAGAGTGTGGAAACGCATTGAGGGCTTCGTGGTGCCGCGACTTAAAGAGATGATCACCGTGTGCGACAGCATCGCCGAATTGTTTCATGAGAAATATGGCGTGGACTGCCATGTGATACGCAACATCCCAGCCAGGGCGGCATTGCCTCCCCAAGGCGACAAAAAGGCGTTGAACCTGCCTGACGACAAGCATCTCTTGGTCCTGCAAGGATCAGGTATTAATATCCAACGTGGGGCCGAGGAGTTGGTGGAGGCCATGCGGTATCTCGACGACTGCTTCCTGATGGTTATCGGAGGTGGCGACGTGCTGGCGACGCTGAAACAGATGACCGCCGACCTGCATATTGAAGACAGGGTGCGCTTCCTCCCCAGGATGCCTTACGCCGAGATGATGGCTTACACGCAACTGGCGGAACTGGGTTTTGTGCTCGACAAGGACACCAACCTCAACTACCGTTTCTGTTTGCCCAACAAGCTGTTCGACTTCATCCAGGCGGGTGTGCCCGTGGTGGCCTCCAATCTGGTGGAAGTCGGCAAAATCATCAAGAAATATGATATCGGACTGTTCATCCCTGACCACGACCCGAAGTCGGTTGCGGCTACCATTAGGCGAGGGCTTGACGACCAGGAAGCTCGCATGAGATGGAAACAAGGACTTGCCCAAGCCGCCGAGGAATTGTGTTGGGAGAACGAACAACAAACGCTGATTGAAATCTATAAGCATTATGAATGACACTGACTATCACCTACATGTCATCAGTTTCGATGTGCCTTATCCCGCCAACTACGGTGGGGTGATCGATGTGTTTTATCGCATTAAGGCCCTGTCGGAAGCAGGCGTGAAGGTGCATCTGCATTGCTTTGAATACGGCAGAGGACATGCCGAGGTGCTCGACCGCTGCCACGAGGTGAAATACTACAAACGTGACACTTCCTTTTGGAAACAGCTCAGCCGTGATCCTTATGTGGTGGCCTCAAGAAGGTCAGAAGCATTAATAAAAGACCTTTTGAAGGATGATTATCCCATCCTTTGCGAGGGACTTCATACCACCGCTATCTTAAACGATTCCCGGTTGGAAGGCCGTAGGGTCTTTGTGAGGGCTCATAATGTGGAACATGACTACTACCGTCTGTTGGCTGACTCCGAGCCGACCTTTTGGAAGCGCTGGTTTTATAGGATGGAGGCACGCAAGCTGAGACGTTATGAGCCTGTTTTGAAAAAAGCCGCTGGCATCTTCGCCATCACCCAGCAAGACGCCGATTACTTCAACCAACATTATGGTAAGGCTGTGCTGGTGCCGGGTTTCAGTGCGTTAAGTCGTGTGTGTTCCGAGACGGGGAGGGGCGACTATGTGCTGTATCATGGCAACCTCTCGGTGGCGGAGAACAAGAAAGCGGCGCAATGGCTGGTTGAAAACGTCTTCTCCGAATTGGATGTCCCCTGCGTGGTGGCAGGACTGAATCCTCCCGACAGCCTTCGTAAGCTTTGCAGCCGTTATCCTCATGTGCGACTCAAGGCCAATCTGCACGATGCCGAGATGATGGATTTGATCCGCAACGCTCAAGTCAACGTGATGGTCACAGATCAACCTACGGGATTGAAACTCAAGCTCATGAATGCTTTGTATAATGGGCGTTTCTGTCTGGTTAACGATGATATGGTTCGTGGTACATCGCTTGACCAATTGTGTGTGCTGGCCGAAGAACCTGAGCAGTTCATCAGTCAGATAAGGCGATTAATGAAAGAAGGCTTTACCGAAGATGACATTAATGAACGCGATGAAGCCCTAAAAGAGCTCTATCAGAATGAAAAAAATGCTCAAATCATCATGGATTCCATCTACCGATAGAGCATCCCTACGGGATGCGGTTTCCCATAAGAATCATTCCACCTTGGTGCAAATCACCTTATGGTCCTCGCATTTCAAGATGCGTCCAGGATATTTTTGAATTAATCCGTAGTTGTGTGTCGCCATCAAGACGGCGGTGCCGTTTTCGGCGATTTTCCGAAGCACTTTAAGGACGTCGAGGGTGGTCTCGGGGTCGAGGTTGCCAGTAGGCTCGTCGGCGAGGATGATGTCGGGGTCGTTGAGCAGGGCGCGGGCGATGGACACGGATTGGCGTTCGCCGCCTGACAGGTTATAGGGCATGCTCTTCCTTTTGTCTTTCAGCCCCACCTTCTCCAGCACCTCGTCGATGCGGTTGCTGATCTGTTCCTCGTCGTACCATCCCGTGGCTCGCAGCACAAAGTCGAGGTTAGCCTCCACGTTGCGGTCGTCGAGCAGCTGGAAGTCCTGAAACACGATGCCCAGTTTTCTCCGGAGGAAGGGGATGTCCTTACGGCTGATGTCGGTGAGGTCGAACCCCGCCACCTTCACAATGCCTTCGTCGGTGGGCAGTTCGGCGTAAAGGGTCTTTAACAGCGATGACTTGCCGCTGCCGGTCTTGCCGATGAGATAGACAAACTCGCCTTTATTAATGCTGAAAGTAACCTCGCTAAGGATGGGGTTTTCGCGCTGATAGATGGTGGCGTTGACTAGTTCGATGATGGGCATTGGGGAAAGATAAGAGTTAAGAGATAAGAGATAAAAGATAAAAGATAAAAGTTAGGAGTTGTGCATGGGCTTGAGGAGGTCGTTTACCGTTTTCACGGGGTTGAAGGTCTCGATGGGGACCTCTACGAAGACGGTGATCCAGTCAGCCATGGCGCCGTTCCACAGTCCGGGCAGCTCAAGAGCCTTCAGTTCACGGCCATCTTTCGATTTGGAGGAGACAAAGCCGGTGTTGGGGTCGACGTAGTCGGTGAGGTTGAACGCCTCTCCCTTGTAGTTCCAGCAGCCGCACACCAGGTCAACGGGGTTGAAGTGGGTGGATGCCTTGAAGATGGCCTCCTGGTCTTCCTTGCCGTGGTTGATCTGCGACGACTCGATGATCTGCAACGACACCTCGTCGTTGGTGTTCTTCACCCAGAAAGGACCGCCGCCAGGTTCGCCCTCATTCTTCACCATGCCACATACACGCATCGGGCGGTTCAGACAGTCGTAGAGGAAGTCGGTCTTCTCATAAACATCGTATTGCTCCACGAAACCGGGGATGTCGATCATTAATTGCTTTCTGGCGAAATCAATCATCTCATCCAGCTCTTCTTGGGTGACATCGCCGCAGTCGAGGATTTCGAGGTATTCGAAGGTCTGTTGTTGCAGTTTAAAGAGCAGACCGGCCAGCACCTTCTTGAAGGTGATGGTGGTCTCGGCTTTGCTTTCAGGTACTATGTTGTCGATGTTCTTGATGAACACGATTTCTTGCTTGAGGTCGTTGAGGTTTTCGATTAATGCGCCGTGACCGCCGGGGCGGAACAGCAGCTTGCCGTCGCTCTCGCGGAACAGCTCACCGTTGGCATCGATGGCCACCGTGTCGGTAGAGGGTTTCTGGAAAGAATAGGTGATATCGTATTGAACGCTATATTTCTGTTCATAATCTTTCTTTAATCGATTGATGGTTTCCAGGAAAGGCTTCTCGTGTTCCGTTGACACGGTGAAATGCAGTCGGGCCACGCCTCCGTTGTCGGTGGCATAGCGTGCGGCTTCCACCAGATGCTCCTCCAACGCCAGTCGGTCGAACCCTTCGTAGTGGTGGAACTTGAGCAGGGCTTTGGGTAGCTTGCCATACCCCAGGCCGTCTTCCAGCAACAAGGCCTTCACTACTTCCACCTTTCGTCCGTTTTCCAGCATGGTATCGATGCTCATGCCATAAAGCTTTTGGCATGCTTTCTCGAGGTCGTCGGCAAAGGCGAAGCAGTGGATGTGCGCGAAGAAGATTTCGGTGAACTTGGTCTCCTCGCCGTTCTCGACGAAGGTGAAGAGGTCCTTGAACATCCTCGATGCCGCGCCCGAAGCGGGGACGAACTTGGTGAACTGGTAGTATTCTTTGTCCTCGTCAAAGGCTTGACACATCGCATTCACCTGGTCGGGACTCATCCTGAGGATGCCGTCGCCGATGGTGGCGGGACGGACGAGTTTGACGTACGCGGTGCCCCGTTTCAGCTGGGCTACCTGGCGTTCCACCTGTTCTTCTGTGACATTCCGGTCTTTGATCTGGTTTAAATCTTTTTCGGTCAACATAATACAAGTTGTTTTGTTTGCAAAGATAGTAAAAGTTTTGTTTTTTTGTAATCTCAAACAACTAAAACACCATTGAGATGAAGATAGGTTTAAGGGCCATGGCTTTGATGTTATTCATGGCTTTTGCGTTGAGTTGCACAAAGACGGAAGACCCCGTTGTGCAGGACAATAGCCTTAACGGCCATGAGTATGTTGACCTAGGTTTGCCGAGCGGCCTTTTGTGGGCTACATGCAATGTGGGGGCTGAAATGCCGGAAGACATTGGAGGTTATTTTGCCTGGGGCGATACAGCAACCAAGGAACACTATGATTGGAAAAGCTATCGTTATGGCAATTCCTTCGATGGCCGTTTTGAGATGACCAAATACTGCACTGTGTCGGACTGGGGACTTGATGGTTTTGTCGATGACCTGACCATTTTGGAGCCTTCCGACGATGTAGCCACCGTATGCTGGGGTGAGGGCTGGCGTATGCCTACCAAGGAAGATTATGAAGAGCTGACTCAGAATGCCACCTTTGTTTGGACCGTTCAAAACGGGGTGGGAGGGAGGCTCTTCACGGGTCCTAACGGAAACAGCATTTTCTTCCCGGCCACGGGTTTCTTCTTGGACGATCAGGTGATCTGTCCCGGACTCGGCATCTATTGGTCAAGCACGCTCCATTCGGGGTTCCCCGAGCGTGGGTGGAGTCTCCATTTCGACGATGTCAACTACCATGTGTGTGGCACCTACGAACGCTGTCGCGGACAAGTGGTGCGGGCGGTGTGCTGCCGTCAGTAAAGCAAGCCGAACATCCAAAGCGGGATCTTGTTTCCAAAGCCCACCTCGGTTTCGTCGATGGCCAAATGTAGTATTTCAAAACACAAGTATTTTGCAAATAATAATGTTTAAAAACACTAAAAATGCTAAAATAATAGTGTCTAAAAATACTAATTCAATAATAAAAATAGTGTTTGAAAACACTAATTCTTTTGGGAAAAAGACGGCCTGAAAGGCCAAAAGCCACCAGTCCAGGGCAACGCCCTGGATAAATGATGCGATGCCACAACAACCATTATTTGTTTTAGGTTTCGCCCTGAAAGGGCAAAAGCATTATGGTCAATCAGATAACACGTATCGTTCATCATATTCGACCTTGTAGTGCTTCAGAAAATCCAGATACTCCTTCCGAAATGACGATTTTGCATGGTGAGCCTTTTGATTCTTCATATAATTGATTGTTTTTGGCAATACGGACTCGCTAATTGAAAAAGCGGCGTAACCACCTTGCCAGGCAAAATGTCGATATCTGTCGTCGATGGTCTTAATCCATCTGCTACTGTTCCGCTTGACCTCTTCCAAGAGATGTGAAACGGTTTCATTTTTTGATAGTTGACAGACTATGTGAACGTGGTTGGAAACACCACCAACAAGCAATGTTTGGCAACCCGTGGTGTTGACCAGTTGTCCGATGTAGGAATGAACACGTTCCAGATGCTCCTCCTTGATAGAGGGACTGGTGGTTTTAATGTGGAAGATGATGTGTAAGTATATTTTTGAGAGCGATTGTGACATGATCTGATTGCTTATATCCAGGGCGTTGCCCTGGGTTGTTGACTGTTGCCCTTTCAGGGCGTTGACATGGTTCAATCGTTCTCGTAAATCATTTATCCGGGCGTTGCCCCCATTTATCCGGGCGTTGTCCCCATTTATCTGGGCGTTGCCCGTTAGCCCAGGGCGTTGCCCTGGGCTAGTAGGTGTTGCCCCTTCGGGGCGTTATATTACAATTTCTCAAGATTTCTCTTGACAAACTCGCTCAAATCCTTGCCTTTCAACAAGTTCTTCGAAAGCAATGCGAGGTCGTAAATCTGCCGAATCGTGGCTTCCTGTGCGGCTTCGTCCTTGTCCAAGAGGCCGGTGATGACGGGGCTGTTCGTGTTGAGCATCAGCGTGTAGCTGTCGGGCATCGAGCCGTAGAACGACATTGGACCGCCGCCCATCTGTTCCATCTCCTTCATACGACGCATCCACTCGTTTTGGGTGACCTCCACGGGAGCGGCTTCGGCACCTTCGTTGCTGAATTCCACGTTGAACTTCACCTTGTCGATGACCTTCTCGAAGGCGGCCTTCACGGTCTCCTTCTGCTTGTCATCGAGGCCCGAGGCGGCTTCTTTGTCGTCCTTCACGATGAGTTTGTCGATGGTGTTGGAGTCAACACGGGCGAACATGGCGCGGCTGTCGTCGCCTTTCTCGCCTTCCTTCTGCTCGTAGGCGCTGATGAAATGCGGGTCGAGGATGCCGTCCATCATCAAGACGTTGTAACCCT
>JAEEGH010009348.1_pt1 | contig 22871 bp, 17 predicted proteins | sample 9134181 | NCBI WGS metagenome assembly JAEEGH01 (sample SAMN16246544, study PRJNA631951) | gut metagenome | biome: gut microbiome; feature: rumen; material: DP-attached | host: Bos | place: Iran: Karaj | collected 2018-10
CATCAGCTTCGACGGCGGGTCGGGTCAAAATGATTCTCCTTACTTGCTTGGCTTTCAAGGCCCTGACCGCCAAAGCCACAGCAGTGTATGTCTTTCCGGTTCCGGCGGGACCAATGGCAAAGACTAAATCTTTTTGTTCAGATGCTGTTACCATCCGCTTTTGGTTAGCAGTAATGGCCTTGATGGGCACACCGCTGCGACCGAAAACCAATACATCGCTCTCCGACATCTTCCGTTGCAACTCGCTGTCGGTGCTGGCCATCATCACATCTTCCACGGTCTGGGCGGTGAGTTTGCCGAAACGCTCCAACTGCACCATCAAGGTCTCATATCGGCTGGCGAAATACTCAATCTCATCATCATCGCCAATCACCTTCACAAAATCGCCGCGTGCGATGATTTTCAACTTGGGAAACATGCTTTTCACTAACTCCAAATATTTGTCATTGGGTCCGTGAAGTTCCTTAGGGTCAACATTTTCTATCTGAAGAATCTGTTCTGCCATAGTTATCAGGTTTGTCGAAGAATGTGTAGTTTTATTAAGCTGCAAAGATAGTCTATTTTTGAGAAGCATTGGGCTTGTCGACAAGCCAAGGAGAAAAAATACTCAAAAATTGTTGTTTTCTATGGCAAAGTTAACTTAAATGATATACCTTTGCAATTCGTTTACACGGAATCTCTGATTTCCTTTTATACGGAAAACAAAAGTTTTAATTAGACGATAGTTCGACACGCTCACAAACTATGGCAATTATTACATTAACAAGCGATTGGGGAACGAAGGATTATTATGCTGCTGCGGTAAAGGGCAAGATTTTGTCCATGTTACCGTCAGCGACCATTGTTGATGTTACCCATGAAATCGAACCTTTCAATGTTCCACAGGCGGGTTTTACGCTGAAAAATTGCTATCAATGCTTCCCTCAAGGTACGATTCACATCATCGCGGTCGATACGATTGAATCGACGGAATGCCCGCATGTGGTGGTGAAGGCCGAGGGGCAGTATTTCATCTCCACCGACAATGGTATTTTCAGCCATATCCTCGATGGAAAATACGATGAAGCGGTATGCATTGACGTGATGCAAGACTCTGATTTCTTTACGTTTGCTACGCGCGACCGTTTTGCCAAGGTGGCTGTAATGCTAGCCAACGGGGAACCGCTTTCCACTATCGGAGAGCCGCGTCCGAAACTGAATCCAGGAGGCACCTTCTGTGCTGTGGCTCGCGACAATACCATAGAAGGTGTGGTGATGCACATCGATTCCTACGACAATCTGATTACCAATATTTCCAAGGAACTCTTTGAGCGTGAACGCCGTGGTCGTAGTTTCACTATTATGGTGAAAGGCGACCTCTATACCGTCGATGAGATTTCGGACAGCTATTTGGATGTCGATGTGGTGGATTTGGTGGCCATCTTTGGTACGCATGGATATCTGGAACTTGCCTTCAACAAGGCCAAATTGGCTTCGCTTTGTGGCATAGAACTGAAATCGACCATCAAAGTGGTTTTCCACGATGAGGAAAAAACGCCACAACTTGATTCATTGTTCTGATTTCCATTTTTTTCTTACTACAACGAGCTGAAACACCTTCCAAAGAATCAGCCCTATCAGTATGCCTAATAGGGCACCACAAAGGATGTCGCCTGGATAGTGATAACCGATATAGATACGACTATAACTTGAAATGATAGCCCAAAGAAACAGTATGATAGCTGTCCATGGGTTGAATTTTTTCAGGATTGGTGTCAGGAAAACAGCTATTCCAAATGTGTTGGCGGCATGGGAGGAAACGAAACCGTATCTTCCTCCAGCCAGCCCTTTTGGGAGATGAATTAAGTATTGAAAATCAGTATTATAACAAGGCCTTAATCGTTGAAAAACGGGTTTACATACATGAGAGGCGAGCTGGTCTGTGCAGAGTACGACCAATCCGAGGGCAAAAAACACCCACCAGCAACGCCTGCCATACTGCTTCACCGTCCAATATATTAATAATAGGTATAAGGGAAACCATACCCACATATCAGTGACGAGCACCATAACCTTGTCCATCCAGTTGGTATGGAGGCCATTGAGGAAAAGAAAAAGGTCAGAGTCGATGTGGGAGAGGGTTTCCATAGGTTGAAAAGCTTACCAATCTTCTTCCTCGTCGTTTTTGTTCAGCGTCAGCCAAATCAAGTCCTTCAGTTCGTCGATGCCTTGTTGTGCCACGGAGCTGATGAAGACATGCGGCACCTTCTTGGGCAAGTGCTTTTTGATTTCCTTGATGGTGTCTTCGTCAGCAAGGTCGCATTTCGTGATGGCCAAGATGCGATCTTTGTCCATCAACTCGGGGTTGTATTTCTTCAACTCGTTGAGCAGGATGTCGTATTCCTTTTTCACATCCTCAGTGATGGCAGGCACCATGAAGAGTAAGGTAGAATTGCGTTCAATATGTCTCAAGAACCTGATGCCCAATCCTTTGCCTTCGGAAGCACCTTCGATAATGCCGGGAATGTCGGCCATGACAAAACTGCGATGTCCACGATAGCTGACAATGCCAAGGTTGGGCACCAAAGTCGTAAACGGATAATCGGCAATCTCAGGCTTGGCTGCCGAAACGACAGAGAGCAATGTCGACTTGCCTGCATTGGGGAAGCCCACCAAACCGACGTCGGCCAGCAGTTTCAATTCCAAAGTGATCCATTCTTCTTGATTGGGCTCGCCAGGTTGGGCAAACTTGGGCGCTTGTAAGGTGGCTGTCTTGAAAAAGGCATTGCCCTTGCCACCGCGACCACCTTTGAGTAGCACAACTTCTTGCTTGTCTTCTGTGATTTCGCCTAACATGGTATGGTCTTCCGAACGGTAAGCCACAGTTCCCAAAGGCACATCAATGTAGATATCATCACCGGCGGCACCCGTAAGTTGGTTTTTGCCTCCAGGCACACCATCACCGGCATAAACATGCTTGGTATAGCGAAGATGGAGCAAGGTCCAAAGTTGTGCATTGCCACGCAGGATGACATTGCCGCCACGTCCGCCGTCACCGCCGTCGGGACCACCTTTGGGGATGTATTTTTCTCTACGGAAATGCAACGAACCTGCACCGCCCTTGCCTGAGCGACAGAATATCTTGACGTAATCAACGAAATTTGAGGTCATATCCAATCGTTTCTATGTTAGAACTCATCTATGAATTCATCACGTTCTTCATTTTCATACTGCCAACAGTTGAAATCCAAATCCACGCCAGGAGCATACGGCTTTGGAAAATCCCCCTTGCTGACCTTGAGATTCGGGTCGTTGTACACCTTTTTCATGTAAAGAGCCCAAATCGGCAATGCGGTGTGTGAGCCTTGTCCCAAACGTGTCGAACGGAAGTGCACGCTGCGGTCGTCAGCACCCACCCAAACACCCGTGGTGAGGTCGGGGGTGATGCCCATGAAGTAACCGTCGCTGTTCTTCTGGGTGGTACCCGTCTTGCCAGCGATGGGGTTCTTGAAGCCGTATAATGAGCGCAGACGCACACCTGTTCCGCTTTGCACCACACCTTTCATCAATTCGATGGTCTTATAGGCAGCGATCTCGCTCATGGCCTCCGACTCTTCAGGGCTGAAACGTTGGATGACGTTGCCATTCTTATCTTCGATGCGCGTGATGAACATGGGCTTGATGTAAACACCTTTGTTGGCAAAGGTGCTCATGGCACCGACCATCTCAATCAACTTCAGGTCGCAGGAACCTAAGCAGATGGATGGAACGGCATCGATTGGTGACTCCACGCCCATGCGACGAACATGGGTGATGATAGCCTCGGGGCCGTAGTGATTCATCAAATAGGCCGAAATCCAGTTGTTGGATTGTGCCAAGGCACTCTTTAAAGTGATTTCACCTCCGCCGCCACCGCCATTGCTGGGTGACCAGAAACGTCCGTCAGGAAGTTCAATGTTGTAGGGTATGTTGGGGATCTTCGTGCAAGGTGTGAACTCGCTGTCGCCCATGGCATACGAATATAGGAAGGGTTTGAAGGTAGAACCCACCTGACGGCGTGCCTGTGTGACATGGTCGTACTTGAAGAAACGGTAATCCAAACCACCTACGTAAGCTTTCACATGGCCTGTGTGCGTCTCGATGGAGATCAAGCTGGCTTGCAGGAACCATTTGTAATAACGGATAGAGTCCATAGGCGACATCACTGTATCGATGGGACCGTCCCATGAGAAAACCGTCATTCGAACAGGACGATCAAACACGGCTTTGATAGAGTCCAAAGGCATGCCTTCGTTTTTGAGGACACGATAACGGTCGGAGCGTTTCATCGAGGTCTCAAGGAGATGGTCGATTTGGTCAGCGGTCAGGTTGGAGAATGGGGCGTTTTTATGACCTTTCCAGTGGTTATAGAACATGGGTTGCAGTTCCTTCCCCATAAACTCCTTGACGGCCTGTTCGGCATAGTTTTGCATACGCGAGTCAATGGTGGTGTAGATGCGCAGTCCGTCGCGGTAAATGTTGTAAGGCTGACCATCGGCTCGGGTGGTGTTTTTGGCCCATTCGTTGAGTTCACCTCTGAGGAACTCACGGAAGTAAGTGGCTTGTCCTGTGTTGTGGTCCCTGATGTTGAAATGCGTCATATCCAAAGGAATCTGCGAGATGGAGTCGTATTCGGCTTGGGTGATGTAGCCGTTTTCAGCCATCTTTCTGAGAACCAAATTGCGTCGTCCTAAAGAATTTTCGGGATTGCGGATGGGGCTGTAACGTGTAGGGGCATTCACCACACCAGCCATCAAGGCACATTCCTCAATGGTCATGTCGATGGGTTTCTTGTCAAAGAAAGTGCTGGCTGCGGCACGAATGCCAAAAGCGTTGTGACCAAAAGCAACAGTGTTCAGATACATAGCCACAATCTCTTCCTTGGAATAATTGTGCTCCAGTTTAGTGGCCGTAATCCATTCTTGGAACTTACGCAGCACGAGCTTGGGCTTGCTGAGGTTCTCACCACGAGGGAAGAGGTTTTTGGCCAACTGTTGGGTGATGGTCGAACCACCGCCTCTTTTGTTGCCTGTCAGCACGCCGAAAGCCACACGGAACAAAGCTTTCTCATCGATGCCCGAGTGTTGTGTGAAACGTTCGTCCTCAATGCTGATGAGGGCTTCAGGCATATAATGTGGAAGTTCGGCATAGCGCACGTTGCTTCGGTTTTCCACGTAATAGGTACCCAAAATCTTGCCATCGGCCGAGATGATTTCAGTGGCCAAGTTGGTTCTTGGGTTCTCCAACTCTTCGAAAGTGGGCATAGTGCCAAAAACGCCCAATGCGACACAGATGAAAAACAGGATGAGGAGCACCAACAGTGACCCGAAAATAATCCACAAATTCCTGATGGCATGCGATTGGCCGTTTTTTGATGTCTTTTTATCTTTCATATTTTAATCTTTCTTTGTGTCCAAGAATCTTAAATTTTGAATCTTTGAATCATTGAATCTTTGAATCTTTGAATGGACCTATTGTTTTTCGATGTAAAGTCCAATGTCGGAAATGCCTTTCAGCACGGGTTCGCGCATGGCTTGCTCGATTTCGAAATGGTAGGTTCCCGAAAGAGGGAAGAGAAGGTTCTCGTTCAGCGGAACGGTCAGGTCACGCATGCTGCCGCTGCTCTTGCCAATCCAACGGCCTTCGGGCGTGGCGAGGGTGCATTCTATGGTATCGTGGGTGCGGTTGCCGTTGGGCATTGTGGTATGCAGGAAGACAAAGAGATTGCTGTAGCGGTAGTTCTCAAGGTGGCGCAACCCGATGCCGAACTCGTAAGGACTGATAGTGTCGTTGATGTCGACATCAAAAGCCACGCGGTCTTCTTGCCTCCATTCGGCTTCAGGGATGACAATGCGCTTGTCGAATGAGTCGTTATTGCATGAAGCAAAAGTCGTTGCTATGCAAATAGCTAATATCCAGTTGATTATTCTCTTCATCGCACAAAAGGTTTAGTCACTCATTTTCTTAAGGTCAGCCTCGCCGTAACCTTCGTTGGTGTTGGTGTGGGCTTCCTGCGTCACGGCAAAGTCTTCCAGTTTCTTGGGCTTTTGTCCTTTTTTGTTCATGGCAATGATGTCCTTCACTTTGTCGACGGGAACGGCCATGATATTGCTCTTGTCGGTGGTGTAGGAATACCACATAATGCCCTTGAAGACGTCGTTTTTCTGGTGTATGGCATCACCGCTCTCAAAATGCAGGATGATGTTGGGGTCGGAGAAGGCCTTCAAGGCTTCCACATATGCTTCGTACTCGAAGTTGAGGCAGCATTTCAGCTTGCCGCATTGTCCAGCCAGTTTTTGTGGGTTGGGTGAAAGTTGTTGCACACGAGCCACTCCTGTCGTCACTGATTGGAAGTCGCAAATCCATGAGGCACAGCACAACTCGCGACCGCATGAGCCAATGCCACCCAATTTGGCAGACTCTTGGCGCACACCAATCTGACGCATTTCGATCCTGATGTGGAATTCCTCGGCGAGTTTCTTGATGAGCTCACGGAAGTCTACACGTCCGTCAGCAGTGTAATAGAAAATGGCTTTGGTCTTGTCGCCTTGGTATTCCACATCGTTCAGTTTCATCTCCAGCCCGAGGTTTTCGGCAATGGTGCGCGTGCGTGCCAAAGTGCTGTCTTCCAACTTGATGGCAGCCAACCATTTCTCCACATCGTTGGGCCGCGCCCGACGATAGATTTTCTTCAATTCGTTAATCGGCGTGCGGTATTTCTTGCGCTTCAGTTGACGTTTCACTATGTCGCCCAAGAGGGTGACAATGCCGATATCGTGTCCGATGGCAGTCTCTACAGCCACTAGTTCGCCCACTTCCAGTTCCAAATCCTCAGGGTATGAAAAATAGTCCTTTCGGTCGTTCTTGAAACGTACCTCAGCCAAGCAAACGTTTCCAGTGATCTCTTGGTTTTCATAGTCTTTCAACCAATCAAACTGGCTTAGTTTGCAGCGACCGCATGAAAGCACATGCTGACCCGTATTGTAAGGTTCATCCAACCGGCAGCCTCGGTTAATCAATTGTCTTTCAACGGTGTTATTATCGTTTTTATGTTGATTATCAGTCATTTGACAAATCCAATTTTGTAAGTGCAAATAAAATGCAAAATTACGAAAAAATTGTTTACCTTTGCGGTCGAATTATACCAAGTTGATTAATTAATCCTAATTGTATTATGAAAAGAATTATCATTATCGCCCTTGCTGCTTTGTTTATGGCCTTGGGTTTTTCGTCTTGTGGCTATAACACGATGGTTTCCAAAGAAGAAGCTGTCACTTCGGCTGTAGGTAATCTGCAGGCTGCCTATCAAAAGCGTGCCGACCTGATTCCCAACCTTGTAGCTACAGTAAAAAGCTATGCTGAATATGAAGCTGGCACTTTGACAGCGGTGGTGGAAGCCCGCGCCAAAGCCACTTCGGTCACCCTTGATGCAGGAAACCTCACCGAAGAAAACTTAAAAGCTTTCCAGGCTGCCCAAGATGAGATGTCGGGTGCCTTGTCGCGTTTGTTGGTTACAGTTGAGCAGTATCCAGACTTGAAGGCCAACCAGAACTACCTCGACCTTCAATCCCAACTCGAGGGCTGCGAAAACTCCATAGCCAATGCCCGAAGGCAATTCAACGAAAAGGTGCAAGACTACAACACTTTTATTCGAATGTTTCCCACCAACCTTATTGCCAAGCTCTTTGGCTTCCACCAGAAACCCTATTTTGAGGCTTCTGAGGGTGCCGAGAAGGCTCCAGATGTGAAGGAACTTTTTAAGTAACGGCCCTTCGACGGGCTCAGGGACCTGCAAAAGCAGAGGTCGTTGAGCCTGTCGAAATCGAAGATTCAATGTAATTAAACGCCGATTTTTGAAAATAAGACAAAAAAATCTTGCGTCGTTTTTTCCAATCCACTATTTTTGCGCCTTTTAAATTAAATCAACGCAAATATGTGTGGAATAGTAGCTTATGTGGGCCAACAAGAGGCCTATCCTATCCTCATTGAGGGCTTGAAGCGCCTCGAATATCGTGGCTACGACAGCGCCGGTGTGGCACTGCTCAACGAGGCAAACGAACTGAATGTCTACAAAACTAAAGGCAAGGTCTTCGACTTGGAGGCCTTTGCTTCTTCTAAGGATGTCAGCGGGCACATTGGCATCGCGCACACCCGTTGGGCCACCCATGGTGAGCCTAATGAGGTGAACGCGCACCCCCATCGCTCACAATCGGGCAACATAGCCCTGATTCACAATGGCATCATCGAAAACTATCTGAGCCTTCGCAAGGAATTGGAAAAGCGTGGCTTCACATTCAAGTCGTCGACCGATACCGAAGTACTGACCAACCTCATCGAAGACGTACAGCTCAGCGAGCATGTGGATTTGTTTGAGGCGGTGCGTATCGCCTTGAATCATGTGGTGGGAGCCTATGCTATCGTCATCGTGGAAAAAGACCATCCTGACCAGCTGATTGCCGCCCGAAAGGGAAGTCCAATGGTGATTGGCATCGGTGATGGAGAGTATTATATCGCATCTGATGCTACGCCTATCGTGGGTCGTACGCAAAAGGTGGTATACCTTGAGGATGAGCAAGTGGTGAGAATCAAGTTAGGTGAGGAACTGCACATCAAGACGATACAAGATGTGGAGGCCATGCCTTATGTCCAGGAATTGAAGATGAACCTCGACAGTATCGAAAAAGCTGGCTTCGACCATTTCATGATGAAGGAAATCTACGAGCAGCCCACCATCGTGCGCGACACTATGCGTGGCCGTCTGCACCCCGAAGCCAACACGGTACGCCTTGGAGGCATCGCTCAGTATGAGAAACAATTGCTGTATGCCGACAATATCGTCTTTGTGGCTTGTGGCACTTCATGGCATGCCAGTCTTGTGGGCAGTTATCTCATTGAAAAGCTGGCCAAGATCCGTGTAAAAGTTGAGTATGCCTCGGAGTTCCGTTACCGCGACCCTGTGGTCACGCCGCATGATGTGGTGATTGCTGTGTCGCAGTCGGGCGAGACCGCCGATACCTTGGCAGCTATCCAGCTGGCGAAAGAAAAGGGTGCCATCGTTTTGGGTATTTGCAACGTCATCGGTTCATCCATTTCGAGAGCCACGGATGCGGGTATTTACACCCATGCTGGTCCGGAAATCGGTGTGGCTTCCACCAAAGCTTTCACCTCGCAGGTGACGGTAATGGCTATGTTGGCCTTGCGTCTGGCGGAGTTGAAAGGCTCAATGAAAGATGAGGAGCGCCTTGAATTCATCCAAGAACTTGACCGCATACCAGAAAAGATCCAATGGACGCTCGACCACAGTGGTCATGTGAAAGAGATAGCTGAGAAATACAAAGATGTGCATAACATGCTGTATCTTGGTCGTTTGCAAAACTATCCTGTAGCTCTTGAGGGTGCCTTGAAGCTGAAGGAAATCTCTTACATTCATGCAGAGGGTTATCCAGCCGCTGAGATGAAGCATGGCCCCATCGCCTTGATTGACAAGGATATGCCTGTGGTCTTCATTGCCACCAACCATAGCACATACGAAAAAGTGTTGAGCAACATCCAAGAGGTGAAAGCCCGTGACGGGAAGATTATCGCCATCATCAGCGAGAATGATGTGTTGGCACGCAAGATGGCCGACTACGTTATTGAGATTCCCGAGACGGAATGCCTCTATTCGCCTTTGTTGGCGACGGTGCCCTTGCAGATTTTGGCCTATCACATCGCCGTGATGCGGGGCTGCAATGTCGACCAACCGCGCAACTTGGCCAAGTCGGTGACGGTGGAGTGATTTCTTATGGAATAGCCAGCCCATGTCATTCCCTCGGGAATCTATAGGCGGGCTATTTCAAAAACAAAACAGCCTCGAACTCGAGGCTGTTTTTTCGTAGTACCGAAGGCCGGGATCGAACCGGCACGAGTGTTACCTCATCGGTTTTTGAGACCGACGCGTCTACCGATTCCGCCACTTCGGCATGGTTCGGTGAACTCACCTGAACCGTGGTTCATCGCGTTAAACGCGGCTGCAAAAATACGGAAAAAATCATTCACTGCAAGACTCTTGCGAAAAAAATCTATTTTTTACCTTGTCGGCTCGAAGAAAATCCCTACTTTTGCAGCCCGAAATGCGGAGCATTCAACGTAGTCAAATCGAAAGATTCGACATCGTCAAATGCAAAGCGTTCAACGGAGTTAAAACAACAAAATATCCTTCAAAATGTCAGGAAGATTTGTTTCCATCTTTGCCGGTAGGGCTACCAAGGAATTAGGCACCAAGATTGCCGAAGCATATGGCACTGAATTGGGTAAGTCACAAGTCGTCGTTTTCTCCGATGGCGAATTCCAGCCTTCATACGAAGAGAGCATCCGTGGCCATCACGTGTTCATCGTGCAGTCTACCATGCCCTCCACCGATAACCTTATGGAACTCCTGTTGATGATTGACGCGGCCAAGCGTGCCTCAGCACACAAGGTCATCGCTGTGATACCCTATTTCGGTTGGGCTCGTCAAGACCGTAAGGACCAACCCCGCGTGAGCATCGGCTCTAAGTTGGTGGCCAACATGCTGACCGCCGCCCATGTGGACCGTATCATCACAATGGACCTTCACGCCGACCAAATCCAAGGTTTCTTCGATATCCCGATGGATGCCTTGTATGCTTCCAGCATCTTCATCGACCATATCCAGAAGATGAACATCGACAACCTTTTGATTGCCGCTCCTGACCTGGGTGCATCCAAGCGTGCCTCGGCCTATGCCAAGCGTTTGGGTTGCGACCTGGCTGTGTGTCACAAACAACGTGCGCGTGCCAACGTGGTGGAGAGCATGACCCTCATCGGCGATGTGAAGGACAAGAATGTCATCATCCTTGACGATATCATCGACACGGCTGGCACCATCGTGAAAGCTGGTCAGGTGATGATGGACAACGGCGCCAAGAGCGTCCGTGCCTTTGCCACCCACGCCGTGTGCAGTGGTCCCGCTATGGAACGCCTCGACAATTCAGTATTCAGCGAAGTGGTAGTCACTGACACCATCCCGCTGCCCGCCAATGCCTCCAAGAAAATCCGTGTAGTCAGCTGCGCACCTTTGTTTGCCGACGTCATCCACCGCGTGGAATCGTATGAATCCATCAGTTCATTATTCAAATAACGCAAATCCTGTAGAGACGCGCCATAGCACGTCTCTACAACAACAATAAACAATTAAATAACAATCAATTAAACAATCAAACACAATGAAAACTGTATCATTGAGCGGTTCTCTTCGCGAGAACGTAGGGAAAAAGGATACTAAGGCTCTCCGTAGTGCCGAAATGGTTCCATGTGTCATGTACGGTGCTGGCGAACAGCAGATTCACTTCGCCACTTCCGAGAAGAACTTCACCAAGATCCTCTTCACCCCTGAAACTTACATCATTGACTTCGAAATCAATGGCAAGACTTACAAGACCATCCTTCAGGACATTCAGTATCACCCTGTGACCGATAAGGTGTTGCACGCTGATTTCCTCATCGTGAAGGAGGACAAGCCTATCACCGTGATTCTGCCTATCGCTTTGGAAGGCTCAGCTACCGGTGTCATGCGTGGTGGTAAACCCAAATTGGGTATCAAGAAGGTCAAGGTTTGCGGCCTGATTAAGGATCTGCCTGATTATGTGAAGGTGAACATTAGCAATGTGAACATCAATGAAGCCATTAAGGTGAAGGATTTGAACATCGAGAATGTGACTCCTGTCACTCCTGGTTACACTGTCATCTTTGCCGTCAACGCCGCTCGTGGCGCTGCTGTTGCCGAAGAAGAAGCCGAACAATAATTATTTATTCAACTATACGAATAGGCCGTCTTCGGGCGGCCTTTTTTAGTTAGTAGTTGTCAGTTGTTCATTTGTCAGTTGTAGGGCTGTCACAGCGTGGCGGCCGAAGAATAGATAGTAATGTCAATAATTAATTGTATTTTTGCGCGCCTTTTCCGTAAAGAAAAACAAAACCAGCCCAACGAAATGAAATACCTGATAGCCTGTTTGGGAAACATAGGTGCCGAGTATGACAACACACGACACAATATCGGTTTTAAGATTGCCGACCGCTTGGCGAAAGACCTTGAGGGTACTTTCACCACGAACCGTCTTGCCCAGACAGCAGAGCTGAAATTCAAAGGCAAAACACTGCTTGTCATCAAGCCGACGACCTACATGAACCTGAGCGGCAAGGCGGTGAAGTACTGGCTGCAGCAGGAGAAGATTCCGATGGAGAATCTGTTGGTCGTCAACGATGACATCGCTTTGCCTTTGGGCTCTTTGCGCCTACGCAAACAGGGTGCCGATGGTGGTCACAACGGCTTGACCGATATCATTGAGAAGTTGGGTACAAATGTGTTCTGTCGTCTGCGTTTCGGTTTGGGCGACGATTTTCCCCGTGGCCGTCAGATTGACTTTGTTTTGGGCCAATGGAAGTCCTCAGAAGAGCCCATCGTCGACCAAAAAGTGGATGAAGCTGTGGAAATCATTAAGAGTTTCGTCACGCAGGGCGTGGATCGGACGATGAATCAGTATAATAAGAAGTGATATCATTTAGTGGAGTTTTCACGATATTGTTTTGGCCATGCCTGATGAAGTGTTTAAGGGCTCCTTTTCTGTCAGAAACTAGCGAAATGTCGAAAAAAAAGATAGATTTCGCTGGTTTCTGACAGAAAAATCCTATCTTTGTGAGTTCAAACACACACATTTTATGTTGATAGGAAGAAAAGAAGAACAGCGCAAATTGCGTGAAGCGTTTGATTCGGAATACTCTGAATTTGTGGTGGTTTATGGTCGCCGCCGTGTAGGTAAGACTTTTCTCATCAGAGAGCAATTCCATTACAAATTCACGTTTACGCACACAGGTTTGGCTAAAAAGAACACCCGAGAGCAGTTACAAAACTTCCAATCGTCATTGCGTAGACAAGGATATGAAAAAGCACCGCTTCCCGCCAATTGGCTGGACGCTTTTGATATGCTGGCGGAGCTAATAGAGAAATCAAAAGACAAAAGAAAAGTGGTGTTCATCGACGAGATGCCTTGGATGGACGCACCGAGGTCAAGCTTTTTACCTGCGTTGGAGCATTTTTGGAACGGCTTTGCTTCCGCCCGAAAAGACGTGGTGCTTATAGCCTGTGGTTCCGCCACGTCATGGATTATCAAGAAATTGTTGAAGAACAAAAAAGGACTACATAATCGCCTGACATACAGAATCCATTTGCAGCCGTTCACTTTACATGAATGCGAGCAATATGCCCGACAACGGAAGTTGGGAATGAACCGCAAGCAGCTTTTGGAAGGCTATATGGCCTTGGGCGGTGTGGCCTATTACTGGTCATTGTTGGATAAATCGAAGAGCCTTGCGTTAAATATCGACCGTCTTTTCTTTTCCAAAGACGGAGAATTGAGAGAAGAATACGACGAATTGTACGCTTCGCTTTTCAACCATCCAGATAAATACATCGCCATCATTGAGGTGCTTGGAAAGAAAAAAACTGGCATGACCCGCGCTGAAATCGTCCATGGAACTGGGCTGGTGGACAATGGTAAGTTGAGCGATATGCTTGAGGATTTGGAAAATTGCGGGTTCATCCGTAAGTACAACATTATCGGGAAAAAGAGCAAAGGAGCCTTGTTCCAACTCATCGATTCCTATACATTGTTTTATTATAGGTTTGTTCAGGACAATTTGGTCAATGATGAGCATTTTTGGAGCAAGAGCCTTGATACGCCCGCCTATTTTAATTGGTGCGGACTGGCTTTCGAACGGGTTTGTTTGCTACATAGCCGACAAATCAAGGCCAAACTGGGTGTGGCTGGCATCATCAGCAGCGAATATGCATGGCGAATTGAAGGAAACGAGGAACAAAGCGGAGCACAGATTGATTTGCTGATAGACCGAAACGACGGGGTAATTAACCTTTGTGAGATGAAATACACACAATCTCCATTCAAAATAGATGCGGCATACGATGCTGTGTTGCAAAACAAGAAAATCCGTTTTATCGAAGCAACAGAAACGCAAAAAGCCATCCATCTGACTATGGTTACTTCCCAAGGATTAGTTCGCAACGCATTTTCGGATGATATACAATGTCAAATAATTGGAGATGAATTGTTTGAAGAATAATTTCCTGTTAGAAATCAGCGAAATCTCGAAAAAAATGATAGATTTCGCTGGTTTCTGACAGAAAAAAGGAAGGTAGCCGAGGTTGCCTTTTTTCATCTTTCTTGCGAGTTATTCTCCGCGTAAATGACAAAAAAATGTCACTTTACGCAAAATATTATTATTGTTCCTCCGCCTCCTTTGCTTTCTTGTCCTTCAGCGACCCTTCAAAAATATCAAACCTTACAAAACGGCACCCCAATGGTCCGTTCCAAACAGGTATCTTAGCCGTTGGTTTTAGGCCGACATGCTTTAAGGCCACGGCATCGTCAGTGATGAGCCAGCACTGGAAGCCTTGGAAGTTGTGCTTCAGCGTGTGCCCAATTTCTTCATATAGCGTGTCGATGTCGTCTTCCTCTAAACGGTCGCCGTAGGGCGGGTTGATGATGAGGATGCCACCGCCTTCGGGTGGGGTGAGGTCGTGCATATCCTTTTTCATCAGGTGGATGTCATGCTGCAGGTGAGCGTAGTTGATGTTGCCTTCAGCAATGGCCACGGCCTTTGGCGAGCGGTCAGAGGCCCATATTTCATGGTCGAAATCACAAATCTTTTCATCGGCCTCTTGGCGGATGCGCTGCCACAGTTCGGCGTCATAGTCGTCCCATTTCATGAACCCCCATTGCTTGCGGTAGTAGCCTGGAGGAATCTTCATCGCATACATCGCTGCCTCGATGGGTAACGTGCCCGAACCGCACATGCAGTCAAGGAAGTTGCAGTCGGCTTTCCAGCCTGAGAGTTGGATAAGACCTGCCGCCAGCACTTCGTTCATCGGGGCCTTGTCGACTTGTTTGCGGTAGCCACGATGGTGCAGACTCTCGCCCGAACTGTCGAAGAGTATGGTTACTTTGTCCTCGCGGATATGCAAATTGATGCGCAGGTCAGGGTTCAAAGTGTTGATGTTGGGACGGATGCCATACACATCGCGGAATTGGTCGACGATAGCATCTTTCATGGTCAAACCAGCATATTGCGAGTGGGTGAAAAACCGTCCGCTCGTTACGGCATCGATGCAGAAGGTCTGGTCGGTGCGGAGCAACTCACACCAGTTGATTTCCTTCACCTTATTATATAAGTCGTCAGGGTTTTTGGCAAAGAAGTTCTTGAAAGGTTTCAGCACCTTGAGCGCAGTGCGCACCTCATAATTGATGCGATACATCAGCTCCTTGTTGCCTTCGCAAATGACGGCGCGGTGCATGGGGCGCACGTTTTTTGCCCCTAAAGCCTTAATCTCGGCGGCCAGCACGTCTTCGAGTCCGGCAGCGGTTTTGGTGATCAGTTGGTAATTGTCTTCCATGCGTGGTAATTTGCTGCAAAAATAAGGTTTATTGTTGAATCGTTGAAGTGTTTAATCGTTTAATTGTTGAATCAAGGAGAATTTCGAGGGGAGATACGATTTATTTTTCTAAATTTGCCGCCGCTTTAACCGAATTTTAAATTTTAAATTTTTAATCTTTAAATTATATGAAGAAAGTATTAGGAATCATCGCGATGGCCATCATGGTTTCGGTGGGTCGCGTGTATGCCGATGAAGGCATGTGGCTCCCGATGTTCGTCGAGCGCCTAAACTATGTTGACATGCAGAAGATGGGGCTGCAACTGACCCCTGAAGAGCTTTACAGCATCAACCACAGCAGTCTGAAAGACGCTATCGTGGGTCTCGGCAGCGATGCCATGCCGCGCGGCTTCTTCTGCACGGGTGAGATTGTGAGCGAACACGGTCTGCTCTTCACCAACCACCACTGTGGCTATGGTGCTATCCAAAAGCTCAGCTCCGACCAACACGACTACCTCCGCGACGGCTTCTGGGCAAAGAACTACGGCGAGGAACTTCCCGCTCCCGAAATGACTGCCAGCTTCCTCATCCGCATGGAAGATGTGACCAAGGACATCCTCGGTGTGGTGACCGACGACATGGACTATCAAGATCAGCAGGCTGCCATCCGCAAGAAAATCAAGGAATTGGAAACTGCTGCTTCGGAAGATGGCAAGTACAACCCCGTCATCAAGGGCTTCTTTGAGGGCAACGAGTACTACATGTTTGTCTATCAAGTGTTCCCCGATGTGCGTCTCGTGGGCGTGGCCAACTCTTCGATTGGTAAGTTCGGTGGCGACACCGACAACTGGATGTGGCCCCGTCACACTGGCGACTTCTCAATCTTCCGCGTCTATGCCGACAAGAACGGTAATCCTGCCGCTTACAGCAAGGACAACGTGCCGTTGACCCCCAAGCATCACCTTCCCATCAGCCTCGACGGCGTGCAGAAGGATGACTTCACCATGATTTGGGGCTTCCCAGGCAGCACCGAGCGTTATATGTCGAGCTACGGTATCGACTACAATGTGGACACCTTCTATCCCATCATCATCGACATTTTCGGCAAAGAACTTGAAGTGATGGATGAGTTCATGCAAGCTGACGAACACATCAACCTGATGTATGCCGACAACCACGCTGGCCTCGCCAACACTTGGAAGAATTTCATCGGCCAGTGCAAGATGCTCCGCAAGAACAAGGTGAGCGAAAGCAAGGTCGCTTTGGAGAAGAACTTCACCAACTGGGTCAACAAGAACAACAAGGTCGAATATAAAAACGCTCTCCCGAACCTGAAGGCTGCCTATATGAATATGGGCAACGTGGCCAAGTACATCTACTATCCCAACTTTGTATCGAACGTTGGTGCCGCTGGCATTGCTGGCCAGTTTGCTTCCTACTACGAGGCCTACCAAAACAAGGACAAGGAAGCCCAGGAAATGGCTCTTATGCTGCTCCAAGGTATGAATGTCGACGAACTCTTTGCCGAGACCGACCCGCAAGTGGAGAAGAAGACGTTTGCCGAATTGTTGAAGACCTACAAGAACGCTTTCAAGGCTGACGAACTGCCTGAAATCTACAACATCATCGACAAGAAGTTCAAGGGTGACATCGACGCTTTCACTGAGGAGGTCTACACCAAGTCCATCTTCGCCACTCCTGAGAGCATCAAGGCTTTCTTAGCCAAACCCAATCCCAAGAAGATTGGTAAGGACTATGCCTACATCATGAATACCTCGATGATGGAAGTTATCATGAACCATGTGGGTGAGTATCGTTCAGCGATGCAGGCTGTGAGCGAGAATGACCATGTCTTCGTGAAGGGTCTTCGTGAGTACTACGCTGCCACCCAGCCCGAGAAGAGCCTCTATCCCGATGCCAACTCGACCATGAGAATGAGCTATGGTTCGGTTCAGGATTACATGCCTGCCGATGCCGTACATTACGATTACATCTGCACTGCCAACGGTATCCTTGAGAAGTATGTTCCTGGCGACTATGAGTTTGATGCTCCCAAGCGCCTCATTGAGCTTATTGAGAAGAAAGACTTCGGCGCCTATGCCGACGAAAACGGTGAACTGGTGGTTTGCTTCCTGTCGACCAACGACATCACTGGTGGTAACTCCGGTAGCCCCATCATGAACGGCAAGGGTGAACTCATCGGTCTGGCCTTCGACGGTAACTGGGAAGCCATGAGCGGCGACGTCAACTTTGAGCCTAAACTGCAGCGCACCATCAACGTTGATGTGCGTTACGTGCTCTTCATCATCGACAAGTACGCTGGTGCCACCAACCTCATCGACGAGCTTGACATCCGCCGTGGCGAGCCTAAGCCGCTGCGTGTTGAGGAGGAAGAAATCTAATAGTAGACGACGCTTCCAAGCGTCGTACTAACCCACAAGCAACATCGTTGCCTACTAAAAAACGGTCAATTGTCTATATTGGCCGTTTTTTAGTATTTTTGCGCGAAATTTTTCCGTAATGAAAAGACGCGTTTGGCTATTAGTGCTTATTTTTATTGCTGCATTTTCCGCAAAAGCCCAAAACGACACGGTGTTGTTTTCGGCACCGGGAGGGTTTTATGAGGAGTCGTTTGCCTTGCAGTTGTTGAATGTGAACACCTCCTATCACATCCGCTACACTACCAACGGCAACCGCCCGACGGCACAGTCGCCTCGCTATACTGAGCCTTTAGTGTTGGATGGAAGAAACTATTCACATTCTGACATTTATACCATTGTCAACTGTCCTGGGCCGGACTTTTTCTTGCCCGATTCGATACGGCATTGCATCGTGATTCGGGCAGCGGTGTTTGATGAAAGCGACAGCTGTGTCAGTCGGGTGACGACCCAAAGCTATTTCATTCGCGCTTTGGGTTGCGACACGCATGGCTTGCCAGCCGTCTCACTTTGCGCCGACTCGTTGGATTTGTTTGGTTACGAAGAGGGTATTTTTGTTCCGGGCATCAACTTCAATCCCCAGAACCCCTATTCCACAGGCAATTACTTTATGAAAGGTCGCGAGTGGGAGCGCCTGTGTAATTTCGAGTTTTATGAAGCCGATGACAACGCCGGCGTCAACCAGCAATTAGGGTTGCGCACCCACGGCAAGCAGTCGCGGTGGCGCAGCCATAAAGGCTATTCGCTTTATGCCCGCGAGGAATATGGCAAGAAGCGCATCCAGTACAAGTTCTTCGACACCACCCCGATGGAGAAGTTCAAGCGTCTCACCTTGAGACCCTATTCAAGCACCTGGAACGGCGCTGGTTGTCAGGACTATCTCTGCAATCGCATCGTTCAGCCCTTGGATGTGGAGACTCTTTCGTCGCGCCCATGCGTGTTGTTCATTAATGGCGAGTATTGGGGCGTGTATTATATCGAGGAAAAGCCCGACAAACATTATCTGAAGGACTACCTCGACGTAAACGAGGATAGCGTCACCATCATCAAGGAATGGTGTGAGGTGGAGTGTGGCAGCGGCGACAACTTCAATGCTTTGTTCGCATGGATGGAGCAGGCTGATTTGTCCGACGAGGAACAGTATGATTACGCGGCGGCGCATATCGACATTGGCAATTTCATCGACTATTACATCTTTGAAATCTTTGCCATGAATCACGACTGGCCTGCCACCAACCTGCGCTGCTGGCAGGAAGGCGAGGGCAAGTGGCGTTGGATCTTCTACGATGGCGACGGATGCCTTTTCGATCATAATGATTTCAATGCCTTTGCCAATGCCACCTTTGAGGGCGAGGCTGTTTGGCCCACCAATAGCAGGGCCACTTTGTTCTTTAGAAGGCTGTTGGAAAACGAGGGTTTCAAGTTGCAGTTCAGCAATCGGTTCAACCATTTGGCAGCCACCACTTTCGCCTATCAGAACACGAAGCCTTACTTCGATTTTATCTATCAGACCTTGCAACCTGAAGTGCCCAACCAGATAGAACGCTTTAATTATCCACATTCGATGGCCAACTGGGAGAACTTTAGCATGCCAGAAATCCATACTTTCCTCATGTCGAGGCCCGATCAGGTCATAGCTGAACTGAATGAGTATCTGTCGGTTGAAGAACCGTCAGTTTTTATAGTGCAATGTTTCCCCAATCCTTTCACGGATGAGATTCGCATCAGGCTTGATTCGGATGACTTTGGCGCCAAGGGAGTGGCTATCTATGACCTGATGGGCAGAAAAGTGTTTGATCAACCGTGTTGCCTGGCCAAGGGGCACAGCGAAATAACACTTTATCCAAACTTGACGTCTGGCGTTTATGTGTTGAAATTGGGCGACCATGCCCAGCGCATCGTGCGTTATTGAGGGTCTTCCAAGCTATAGTAGTTCTTCTTGATGAGCCGGTTGACGACCCAACGGGCGTCGATAAGCGTTTGTTTCTCCAACGAAATGCCATTCTTTGCCGCTTTTTCCTCGATTTGTTGCATGAGAACAGGCTTTCCTCGGACTTCTTCCACCATGTCAGCAACAAGCTGTTCAACGCGGTCGCGTTTGGCCTCGGGGTTGGCCATGTCGCGCATCAACGGCTTGCCCTCAATGATGTTGTGGGCTTCCATGAGCAGCACTTGCTCCAATTTGGCGTTTTGGATAACAGTTTGGCAGGTCGACAAGTTCCACATCCAAACAGAGTCTTTCTTGATTTCGTTGATGGCAAGCACTTCCTTTATCCAAGGATTGCGTGACCTTGGGAGACTGTCGGCGTTCAATTCAGGAAAATAGCGTTCGGGATGGTCGAAAACGATTTTGTATGCGGTACTCCAAAGTTGCGACCTGTCGTTGCTGTCGACTATCGGTGTGCCTGTCGCTAAGCCGAGGCTGTCGATGATGTGCTTATAGGTCTTGTCAAGCTCTTTTTTGCTATAGCAAAGATTGAGAATGATTTTCGCGGCAAAGTCGGAGGTGCCTTTGTTCATTTGGTTGCCTGTCGTGAACCACACCACATAGTCGAAATCCAGGAGCTTCTCGATGAAGTCCAGATGGTTAACGCTGGTGGTTTCGGTCAGGCTGTCGCCCGAATAGGCAGTGGAAAAGTAGTACCAAAACTCAGTGGTTTCAAACATCTCGTCGAAGGGAACAAACAGGTTCATGGACCAGAAGTAGGAATTGCCGATGAAGAGTACTTTAGGTTTCACGTTGCTCGGCTCTTGCTCGATGCTGACTTCGTGCCTTGGGCAGTAGCCGTATTGGTGCCGTAGGGGAAAAGCCAAGTTAAGGAGCTCTTCAAGGTCGTTGTCGTAGTCGTGGTCGGCATCGCGAATCTGATAGGCTTCACCGATTTTGATTTTCGGCAATTCGATGCCTTTCAATTCACCCATGAGGCGCGACAACGAATCGACGGCATAGACGGATGGAAAGATCCAATGCGCTCCCGCTTGGGGAATGAGTGGGTAGTCGACCGTATCCTTGATTTGTTGGAACCAGCGTGTCATCTCTATGTGCGGGAATCCAGTCTCTTCGAAGCGTTGTGCGAAATAGTCGCAGGCATTGAAAGTGGTCGTGTCTTTTTCGTCTCTTGGGAGGAACTCGGGATAGAGGAAACCCTTTTCGGGAGCCATGAAGACGAGCAGGTCGACGCCGTTCTCTTTCAATATGCTGCGGGCCCAGTTGAGGTATTTCACCTCGCGGTCGAATTTTTCCTTTGCCTCGTCGGTGGAGTTGTGCCAACAAAGCAGTTCCTGGCCGTAATAATCCCTCACACTTTGGGGATAGTAAAGCCAGCCTTTCTTACCGCCAACTACATCCTTCGCATAGGTCTTGTGGTAAAAATCCCAGAGATACTGGTTGTAAAGCCTTATGATGGGCTCCCTGAAACCGAAGTGCTCGCTGGTGTAGGCTTCAGCTTGCTTGGCATAGTCTCCTGAACGGTAGGCATCAAGCTCGAATTCAGGTTTTTCCGCCGTCTCGGTTACGCCGTAAAGTGACTTTGTGGGGATAAAGTGAAACCAACCTTGCAGCATGGGCAAAAATCCCAACGCCATCAGCAGGATGAAAAGCACAAGGTCATATTTCGGCTTCTTTTCCATTTAGTTCTGTTGCTTTTGCTTGTCTGTCTCGATGGCGTAAATGGCGTTGAGGCGGAGCATTTCGTCGAGGTCGATGCCGCGCTCCACGGCCTGTTGCTTGACGCTTTCGAACCATTCGGGAACACTCTTGATGTGGTTGATGACACCTTGTATTTGTTTCTCCAACGCCCCAGCATCACGCTCCAGGAAGGCTTTTTGGGCGGTTTCGCAAAAACCGAACATATAGTCATAACCATGAACCGAGGTGGTGATGACCAAGATCAGGTCGACTTCGTCAATCACTTTGTAAACATCGGGGTAGAAAGCCACCTTTCCTAAGAACTGAATGTCTTTGGTGATGACTTCGTCGTTGTATTTCCAATATTCGCAACGGTTGAAGGCATCGGCAAAGCACGACTCGTGCAGCTGGATGAAATAGCTGTCGGCTATGGCGAGTATGTTAGGCTTGCGCAAAGTGGTGTCGCTGAGAGCCATGATGGGTTGTGGCACAGCGGGTTTTCGGATGGGTATCAGCAGGTTCATCAGGCCTTCGATCTCACCGTCTTGTTTAGAGTAGGTAGACGACAGGTTTTCGTCGACGCAGAGGATGTGGGGCATTTCCTGGCCGATGAGGCTGCCGATTTTTTGCAGCACTGAGTCAGCCACAAACGGAATGGTGTTTTCTGCCCAATGCGTGCCGTAGCGGGTGTACAAGGGATAAGTTGTCTCACCTTTCAGTGACTTGAAATAACTCAGGAAATCGATGTGTGGGATGCCGTATTCCTTGAATAGTTTCGTATAGTAGTCCTGCACGCAGAACGGCATGATGGAGTCTTGGTATTCTTGGGGCATGTATTCGGGATAGACCCAAGTCTTGGAAGGGGCTTCCACAAAGAGGAATGCCGTGTTGTGTTGCTTCAGACTGTCGAGGAGCACCAAGGTTTTCTCGATGTCGCGTTGGGCTTGTGCTTCAAAGGCTTCTTTCGATTCATAACGGCTCTTGAAGTTCTTCCCTATTATCTCGTCGAGATACATTTTGAGATACATTTCCTTGTGTTTGCCTTGTATGATGTTGTCGTTGGTTGATTTGCCAAACAATGAGAATAGGCTTTGGTTGTATGACCTGATGCACACCTCTCGGAAGCCGCTGTTGCGCTTGGCATGGTCGGTCAGGTAGTTTTGGAAGGTGCCGTCGTAGTAGGTCTTGAACGACAACTTCACGGGTTGCTCGTTGGGGACATAGCCAGCCAACGGTTTCATCTTAATGATATGGGTGAAGCCTTGAAGCAAGATGGCAGTAAATGCCACAAAGATGATAACGAACTGTATGAGGAAGTGCGGTTTCTTGTTCATGGCTCAGA
>JAEEGH010009349.1_pt1 | contig 22869 bp, 25 predicted proteins | sample 9134181 | NCBI WGS metagenome assembly JAEEGH01 (sample SAMN16246544, study PRJNA631951) | gut metagenome | biome: gut microbiome; feature: rumen; material: DP-attached | host: Bos | place: Iran: Karaj | collected 2018-10
CAAACTCTCCATTATTTATCCCGGGGCCGAAGCCCCGGCTTTAATCTAATATCAAATAAGATCCAATCCCTCTCGGAATTGATCAACTTCTTCGTTGACCCGCTTTAGACTTCCTTCTCTTCCAATTCTCCAAAAAGCAACTTCCCTCTTGGGCGGCACCTATCCCTCGGACAGGCCTCCGCTTTCGGAAAGCTTTTCCGTTCTATCAGATTTAAAAGCTTATGTCAATGTTTTTTTTAAAAAACTTTTTTTACAGCCCGAAACTTTCCGCCCCGGGGACCATCAACATATCTGATATAGCACTGCCATTTCTGACCGTGCCCGATTAAATTACTACATTCTACTAATTTTTGTCAACACCCTCGCGTAATTTTTTAAACAAAAATAATAAATAATCAAAAAATGTAATAATTGTAAAAATAACAGAAAGCACATAGAATACCATCGCAACGGCCCATACAGAATCAATTGCCCCCTGGCAGCATCCGGTTCTTTCAAGGCTGACAGCAATGAGAGAACTGATGGCTGCAAAGGCATAGACCCACTCTTTTATCTTTCCGCCCATCCGCGCTCCCATGGCAAAACCGTGCTTCATCATTATCATACGCATGAATGTGACAGATATCTCGCGATATACAATTATTGCAAACATCCATACAGGCATCCGCCCGATTCCAACAAAACAGAGGAAATATGTAAGCCGTGCGAATAAATCTGTATAAGGATCAAACATCTTTCCGAAATCAGAGACAAGCCCGAACTTCCGTGCAGTATAGCCGTCCATAAGATCAGAGATATCCATCAGGAACATCAGAATCCAGCATATTATGACAGAGCCGCAGGCAAAGAAACCGTCAGTCCATACAGGGAACATAAATATAATGAGAAATATGGGGGAAAGCACAATACGCACTGCAGAAAGATAATTGGGCAAATTTTTCATTATTTATTAATAGTTTTCCTTATAAAAATTATGTAATCTGCAAGGGAGAGAAGTGCTGCCGCCGCAGAGAGCACAAAGAAGAACTGTGTTATCCAGTAGATCGGTGGCACAAGGCATGCAAATAAATCAATCTGCCTTATTGTGATATATACCAGCCCGCTGATACCGGCTCCTGCATAGGCACAGGCCTTGAGCTTTCCACCCATCCGGGCCCCCATGGCAATACCACGCTTCATCATCATAGTGCGCAGGAAAAGAATGGTGACCTCCCGATAGAGGATGATGGCGAAAACAAAAACAGGCATAAGGCGGATGCCTACAAAGCACATGAAATAAGTGAGCCGGCTGAAGACATCTGCAAAAGGATCGAATATCTTGCCGAAGTCGGTTACCTGCCCATACTTGCGAGCTGCGATTCCGTCGAAGAGATCAGAGAATTCTATTATTATAAAAAGAAGAATGCATACAATTATTGAAAGTGCGGTGAACTGCTCCCCTGCCCATATTGGAAGAAAGAAGAAGAACATGAAGAATGGGGAGAGAATGATGCGCAACGCTGTAAGCAGGTTCGGTAGATTCATAATAAAATTGTATTCCCTATTAAATATAATTGTCAAGTAAAGTGAAATTTGTGGGTATGTATATTGGTCCACTGGCGGTGCTGGCACCAGTAGACTGTCCGGCAGTTCACATCATAGACCATGGAAACAACAGTTGGACACACCTCCTGGGCCACAGCCTTAAGGATTGCAAAACAATCCTCTACATCAAAATCGTCGGAAGCTTTCTGCAGCATGGACTCTGCCTTCTTATACCTGTCCCAGCCCATCCAGGGATGCACTTCTGAATTCTGCTTGAAGGGAGAGAAATTGGTCATGATCTTATAATCAGGCTTCTCAAAATACTGATGTCCCTGCCCCGGGATAATGTGGAGCACATTGCCTTCTGCATCTGACAACGCAGACATGAAGGTGACACCCGGAATGCTGAATATCGGCTCAGTCTCTGCAATTGCCTTTATCGCATTCAAACTCTTTTTCTGAAGCAGCAGGTCGATGTCCAGCATAATTATATTCTGTCCGTTCTCAGCTGGATTGCTCCGCTCATCAAAAGGCCAGCAGGTGGGCATTCCCACAAAGTCGCCCCTTGAGTTGGCACCGAACAGGGGAAGCCATCCTTCCTTTGCATCATTTATCTCTATGAAGACACCATCATCCGTCGGCCGGACACGGTGCTCCATATTCAGAATGTCCAGGTTCCATCCCACAATAGTTTTCTTTTTATTAATGACAATGCTGGTGCACATCAGAAAATCTGTCCCGGCAGCTTAAGCTTTTTCTTTGGCGGAAAGAGCTGGTCAAACTTCTCCACATCCTCATCTGCCACATAGTAGCCCTTAGGAGTCTGGTAAACACCGGTTATGCCCTTCAGATAGCCTGGAATCAGCTCCCGGCCAAGGAAGAATGATGAGTCTGCTCCTTCAGGCAGGTCATGATATCGTATACCAAACTTGCTTGCATAATCGAAACCGCATTTGCTGTAGAAATCGATATTGCCCTCAAAGAGCACTGCGCCGAAACCAAGTTCAGTCGCCTTCTCCAAGGAATAATCCAAAAGAATTTTGCCATAGCCCTTGCGCTTTAATTCAGGCGTTATGCAGATAGGCCCCATGGCAAGCACAGGAATATCCCTGCCGTCATCTCCATTGATGACAGTCCGCATGAACATATTCTGCCCTATAAGAAGGCCATCCTTCTCCATGACAAAATCCAGCTCCTTAACGAAAGCAGGATCATCCCGGAGCACATGTATCACATAATGCTCGCTGCATCCAGGCCGGTAAACATTCCAGAAGGATTCCCGTATCAGGTTCTCCACTGCTCTGTAATCTTTCTTCTGCTCTAATCGAAATGTAATATTGTCTGCCATAATTCTTTATACCATATTTCAAAAGTATGAAGAAGTATAACTTGACTTTACCAAATATATTTGGTATAATTTTCTATATGCCAATGAGTGGTGAGCAAATGCTCAAACTGTATTTACAAAAAGATTGGATAGTTATCTCTCAACGAGGTTCCCATGTCAAAGTAGCAAAGGGAAACAAGCGACAAGTCATTCCAATGCACAAAGAACTAAAGAAAGGTCTCGAGAAGGCATTGCTCAAATATTTGGCACAGGAGGAATAAACATGAAATATCATTTTTCTTACAAAATAGATGATGACGGCGTTTGGGGTAACTGCTGCGAAGTTCCAGGCTTATATGCACAAGGTGATTCAGTAGAGGATTTCAAAAAGAATTGCGAAGAAGCCTTGAACCTAATGTTAGAGGAACCAGAAGATTCTCAGGTTGAGTTCAATTTGCCAGAAAAGAAGTATGATAAAAAGAAAAATACTATTCAAGTTCCAGTGTATCCAGAAGTAGCTTTTGGTATGATGCTCCGTATGTATAGACTTAAGCACAAGATGACTCAAAAACAGGCTGCGGAAAAGCTGGGTATGAAAAATGTATACAGCTATCAGCGGCTTGAGAAGAAATCCAACCCCACCCTTTCTATGCTGAAAAAAGTGACAGAAGTGTTCCCTGATTTAGAGCTAGATATGTTGCTTAATTAAAAAAGGGCATACTGTTTAGCATGCCCTTTTCTATATATCTATTCCTCTCTATTCCTCCAAAGCTCGGACAGGACGTGAAAAACATCTTTGACTTGTTCCAGCATATGTTTCATTTCCTGTTTCAAAATCAAGATAATAAGCTGTTGAATTTGCCCCTCTATTTGACGACCAATATTTCCCCCATAATGCCCCTTTTCCAATAGCGATAAGTGAATTATTTATAGCCTCCTTGTTGTTATATAACTGATGGAGTTCGTTTAGTGCGGGCAAAAACCAGCCAGTAGTATAATTAGGCACACTATAATTATAGGCAAAATAGATTGCATTAAAATCTAAAAAGTTAAGATAATTATCTGAAGCACATTCAGAGGCAACAGATGCTGTATTATAACTTCCATTATTCCAAGTTAATTGAGAAGAAATACGATCATATACATAAGCTGATGCCCAAGCAGTTCCTGGGTTATTACCCATCAGACTAACCATATAAGTTTTACCAGTGATTCCATAAGACCCGCTATTACCTTTATAAGCCACTACTCCAGCTGCAGGACTAATAGCTAAATAACTAGCTGTAGCAGTTATAAAAGAACTATATGACACATATTTGCCATTTTGAAGCACAACATCCCCCACCTCAAGATCATTAAGGTTTGCATAAACAGGAATAAAACTATCAAATACTGCAGTTATATTCACACTGTCAGCTGGCATAGTAAATGTGTATTTACAACCCTCTTGTATTGTATCTATTGGTACATTTCCACCACTTGCCTTTGTAACTGTCAAAGTATCAAGTTTATACCCCCCTTGGGGAGTAATATTAAGAGTTATAGATTCCCCTACCTGAGGTGTTCCTGTAAATGACACGTTTCCTCTCGCTTGGCTTCCTGTACCATTTATATTGTACGTTATTTTTCTAAATAAAGCGCTGACCACTACATTTTTATTAGGTATCGTAAATCTATATGTAGTTCCGACAACTACAGGTGTAATTGAAATTGCATTATTGTTAGAATCCTTAACATTAATCTCTTCCAATTCATATCCACTTTCTGGTGTTACAGTAAGAGTTACAGTTGTTCCTGGAGATAAATCATTTTGTGGATTTGCAACAATGTTTCCATTATCTAACGGATTAATTGACACGTTATACCCGGTTATCCATTTCGCATAAACTGTGATATTCCCAGTCACTACTGTATTAGCCGTAAATTCTGTTCCTTCTCCATTCTGCCCTGTGAACCAGCCACAGAAATAAAAACCATCCTTTTTAGGAGCTGTTGGAAGTGAATCTACTTTTGTATTAGGGGAACTTACTATCTTACTTGTAGGAACCGGATCAACAGTTGCTTCATCTCCATCAAAAGTGACTGTATAATTATATTCTTCCCACTTGGCAAATATTGTCATGTTGGAAGAAACTACAGTATTCCCAGCAAATTCTGTACCAGCTCCTTCTGGTAATGTATACCACCCCCCGAAATTATAACCTGTTTTGGTTGGTGCTGTCGGGAGCTGTCCTACTGCAACAGCTGGGGGAAGCACATCTTTGCTTGTAAAGCTCGGTAGTGTTGTTGCCCCCTGACAGTCAAATGTTACAGTATAAATCTCAGTACTATATCCTGCTATGCTAGCAGAATAAGTATTCCATCCACCGGCAGCCTTATAGTCGTCAACACCCTCAACAGGCACACTGACAATAGCTGTACAGCCTTCCAACGCTCCTGTTCCAAGTGCAGGAGGTGTGGCTGTTAGCAGAACTATACTGTTTAAACCAGCACATCCAGAGAATGTGCCGCTTCCTATAGAAGTGACACCACTAGGAATAGTCAAGGTAGAGATTCCAGTACATCCTGTAAATGCATTATCCCCGATAGAGGTGACTGTATTAGGAATTGACAATTCTGTGACAGCATCACAGTTTTGAAATGCCCCTGCTCCGATAGCAACAACTCGGTAGCCGTCAATAGCTTCTGGTATTATGATGCTGGCAAGTGTCTTCCCTCTGGCAGTGAGGTTGATTATCCTGATACATGAAACGCCAATGGCTCTCTGCTGACCATCCAAAGCCTGGGCAGGAGATCCCAAGCTTATTATCTCGTAATTGTATATAGCCGCCCACTTGGCATAGAGTGTAATGTTCTTTCCCTTATAAGATGTTCCTGGTGCAAAATTCGTACCAGAACCATTTGCAGCAGTATTCCATCCGTCAAAAAGGTATCCGCTCTTAGCCAGATTTCCAGTATTGGACTGGATAGCCTGAGCAGTTTCCTCGTCACCATGTTGAGAAGCTGGCACTATGCCTGACTCTGCCCCATTAGGATTATAGCTTATTGTAAACGTCTCATTTACCGCACCGCCGCCGCCCCCGCCACCGCAGCTACTTATGACAAGTGCCAAACAAAACATTGTTAATAAGTTAAAAATCCTTCTCATATGATCTCCCTGGGGTAATCGAAATGGCCGATATTTCTCGATAATATCGAGTATATATATAGAAATACTCGATGTCAACAAAATTTGTTCAATTATTCTCGGCTATACTAAGAATATGAGCAGTTATTCTGAAGCTGTTAGACAAAATATAAAGTACTATAGGGAGAAGCAGGGAATATCCCAAGTAAAACTGGCTCTTCTATGTGATTGTGGTACTGGCACTATAGGGGGCATTGAAGCTGGAAAAGCAAATCCCTCGCTAGAAATGCTCATCAGAATTGCAGAAGCACTTAAAATAACTCCAGCAGATCTTTTTATACGGGATGTTTCAAAAACAAAAATAGATATAAAGAAAAGCATCAAGACTCAGTTTGATTCCTTCTTCGCCTCCCTATAATCACGCCCTCCCTCCCCATTAAAAATAGAGCACAAAAAACCAGCAAGGCACCAAGCGGCAGTGTCTGCCTGAGGCATTGTGGACTGTACCTACAGGCATGGGCATAACGGACAGCATCCTGAAAATAAATCAGGATGACATTCTATAGGAATGTCAGTGACTGGTCGGTATGCCCTTTGCCTGTTTACAGGAGCACACCGGCTGATGGCAGATAGTGCAAGCTGGGGTGACTTTGTGGGATTTCATGTGTTCTGTTTATCCAGGCTGAACACGTTGCGGTTATAGTTCTGAGTAAACAGATAGCAAGAACGGGAGCCGTTCTTCAAAAGCCCCGATACAAACATACTGCGGAAAGAGAGTGCTGCATCGGGATTGGTGACATCATAGAGAACGCCGTCATCACGCATCACCACCTTGATATCTCTCTTGAACGATATAGTTATCTCCACCAGCACAGGACGGTTCTTGTTCTTCTCGATTATCAGCATCCCAAGATCCTCTATCATCACCTCAAGCTTTGTCCTGACCTTTGATGAGATACCCCTCTTATTGCACTCCTTGCCAGCCCAGTTCCGTATCTCCATAAGGCTTTCCACATAAAGCATATCATCCCTGGAGACAATATCTTTTTTCTCAAGGAGCAGAGGAAATTTCCTTCCATGCTTACCAAGAAGATAAAGGGCAAACAGCGCAAAGGTGAAGACATATGCCAGAAGCATTCCTGCCCAGAAACCATTCAGCCCCCACATGCTTCCCAGTGCAATGGGGAACAGAGTTGCAAAAACAAGATTCTGAACCAGGACAATAAGCATGGTGGTTCCAAGATGTCCGGTGACAGAATAGTAGACTGCGAACAAAAGCATGAGGGAAATCAGAGGCATAGCCGGAGCAATTATATGCAGTGCCGTAGAACACATATCAAGGATGAACTGAGGATGAATTCCATACAGCTTAGGCAGGTTGTGGCTCAGAACTACAAAAATAAGAGCCACTGCAATGCCTTCAACCAAAGCAGCCTTTACCGCATGCCTCATCATCTTTCTTATTCCATCGGGATTTTTCTCGCCATAATAGATATTGATCATGGGCTCGGCCGCCTGCCCTATTCCCTCGAAAAGGACAGAGATTTCCATAACGTTGCTCACTACAGTAAGAACAGCAAGGGCATAATCCTCGAACTTTATGGCAATAAACTTGTTCAAAGCCATCCGGCTTACAGCAGAATAAAGGGCCAGGGATGAATGTGCATAGCTGAAGCGGAATACATCCAGGATCTCCTTGCCGTCAAAATGCAATTTGAACCGGATGGAGCAGCGCCTGTCAAAGAACCAGGTGATGTAGACCAAAATGGAGGTGAGGAAACCCAGGAGATTTCCCAGGCTCAGGCCTGCCATTCCCATGATTTTACCCAGCAGATAAGAGGCGCAGATGTTCACTGCCATCTGAAGCACTGTGGCAATGACACACCGCTTTCCACCTCCGTCGGCATAGGTCAGTTCCTGCAGCAGGAAGAAGAAAGGATAGATTGCCATCTGATATGGGATAAATGTGTAATAAGGCCAGGCAAATCTTGCCACCCGGGTGGAATGAGTAACCGATTCAAGAAAGTTATCTTTTATGACAAAGGCAAGAATAAGGAGAAATACCGAGCAGATTGCGGCAAGTATAAGCCCCTGCCCCGCCGCCTCCTCTGCCAGCTTCTTCTTGAAGCGCCCCATCTCATAAGCATAATGATGGGCTGTTCCGGCCACCACCATCATGGAGACGAATGTAGAGACCAGTATGAGCGGAGAGATAAGATGAATACTGCTTATGGAGCGGCCACTGAAAAGGTGTCCTGCAATAAGGATATCAATCATCTCCGACAGGACAAGGAGCGCCAGCATAATGGAGGCGGTTGTCATCATGGAGTTGAATTTCTGACGGCAGAAAACCTTTTTCTTCACAGGCTTTTTTCAGTCCAAAGTATACTTCTTATTTTTCTCGACAATCACCACATTGGGGAAGCCGTTGTCCATAAGGAACTTCTTGAATGCTGTCTGTGCATCAGGGTCGCCGTGCACCAGGAAAATCTTCTTAAGGGCAGATGTATCCATGCTCTTGAGATATGCCAGCATCTCCTGATAGTCTGCATGACCGCTCAATCCGTTGATTTCTTCCACACGGGCCTTGAGGTCGTACATATCGCCGAAGATCTTGATCTGTTTCTCCCGGTTCTTTATTCTGCGGCCAAGGGTGTATTCAGCCATATAGCCTACCAGAAGGATGGTGTTGTTCTCGTTTTCCACATTATTCATAAGATGGTGCAGGATACGGCCCGACTCGCACATTCCCGATGCAGAGATGATTATGACAGGTCCATCCATTTCGTTAAGCTTCTTAGATTCTTCTACGCTGTCCACATACCGTACATCATTGAAACCGAAGGGGTTGTCGTGGTGCTTTGTGAAAGCCTCGTGGGTCTCTTCGTCATAGCACTCCTGATGCAGCTTGTAGATGGAAGTCGCATTCACTGCCATTGGGCTGTCCACAAAGATTGGAACCGATGGGATGATACCCTGGTCATGCAGCAGGTGCAGATAGAACACCAGCTCCTGGGTCCTGCCCACAGCAAAGGCAGGGATAATAATCTTTCCGCGGCGGGCCACAGCATCGTTCACTATTTTTGCCAGCTCAGGCATAACATCTTTCTTGCCCTCGTGGAGCCGGTCGCCATAGGTGCTCTCCAGCACAATGTACTCAGCCGGGTCAGCAGGTTCCGGGTCCTTGAGGATAGGCTCGTCGTTCCGTCCCAGGTCTCCGGTATAGAGGACCCGCACTGTCTTGTCCCCATCCTTTATGGTGAAATGAGCCAAGGACGAACCAAGGATATGGCCTGCGTCAAAGAACTTCACTGTGACACCGTCGGCAATAATCTGGGGCCTGTCATAAGAGAGGGTCACAAACTGGCTTATAGCCTCAACAACATCGGAATCCTTGTACAGAGGCTCCCAGTCGAAAGTCTTGCCCAGCTTTGCAGCCCGCTTTGCCAGGTGGATCGCATCGGCAGCCTGGATCTTGCAGGAATCCATCATTATAAGGTTTGCCACATCCCGGGTGGCGGCAGTACTGTAGATATTGCCCTGATATCTGTGCTTGGGCAGCAGAGGAATAAGCCCGCAGTGGTCATAATGGGCATGGGTCAGCACCACAGCATCCAGCGATGCGGCATCGAAATCCCACTGGCGGTTCTTCCTGTCGGCTTCTTCCCGCTTGCCCTGGAAAGCTCCGCAGTCTACAAGGATTCTGGCCTTATCGGTAAAAAGGAAATGACGGGAACCGGTAACTTCGCCGGCAGCTCCCTGTGAAAAGATGGTGATACTCATTTTATCCTCCCAAATTACAGTATAGCATATTTCAAAAAAAATTGGTATATTTATATTATGAGTGAAGAAAAAGCAAAAGAAACCGAAAAACAGGAAAACAACGAGACACTGCTCAAGACCAGATCTATTCTGATCTCTGGAGAAATAGATAAAAAGATGGCAGAGAAGGTGGTGAACCAGCTTCTTATGCTTGAGGCCGAGAATGATGATCCCATCAAGGTGTTCATCGATTCCCCCGGCGGCGATGTGGACTCAGCTTATGCTATCTTCGACATGATCCGGTTTGTGAAACCTAAGGTGACAATGATTGCCATGGGTCTTGCAGCCAGTGCAGGTGCCCTTATCATGCTGGCAGGCGATAAGGAGAACCGCTTCGGTTTCCCCAATTCCCACTATCTTATCCATCAGCCGTTGAGCGGAGTACGGGGTGTTGCCACAGAAATCGAGATTCACGCAAGAGAGATCGAGAAAACACGGCAGAAGATAAACGCACTTATTGCCCAGGAGACAGGCAAGAGTCTCCAGCAGGTGGAGAAAGACACCGACCGTGACTATTGGATGAGTGCAGAAGAGGCCCTGGAATACGGCCTTATCTCCAAGATAATCTCAAAACGCGACCAGCTGGCCTGATCACATAAAAGTCTTCATCACCTCGTGGAGGAATGAAATCTTTTTCTCTATCTCGCTTTTCCTGAACTTCAGAAGGTTTTCGGCAGGACCATATACTCCTGTCTTCACAGCAAGCTTGGGCTGATCCTCCTTGAGTTTCTGATACAGCGACAGCCAGTCGTCTTCTTCCATAATTGATTTGACGGGAAGGCAGGAGACTATACTACGCCAGTCCTTCTTAAGCTCCCACCGGATAAGGGCCAGGAAAATAAGCTCATCGGGCTGGAAATCGGAGAAAATCTCCTTCTCATTCTGTGCATCGGGATAGAGCTTTTTATAGAAATCGAGATACTCCTTCTCGGCCTGTTCCAGTTTGCCCTGGCGGTAATAAAGCTGGGCCTTGATAGGCAGGTTGCGGGTAAGCATGAACTCCTGGGCGCCGGCGCTTTCCAAAAGCTCAGCAGCCTTGTCCACATCCCCCTCTTCCACCAGCATCTTGGCCATCATCACCCCAAGCCCTGCATCATGAGTCTTCTCATACCCTCTGGCAAAGACATCGTAAATCCTCTTCATATCTTCCGGCGTGGAATAGTACTGATAATAGACATGATACACAGGGATGGCATCGGGGAACTCCTTCATAGCCCCCTCAAGCACCTGGTCGGCCAGATCAAAGTGCTGCCTGTCCCGGAGATATTTTGCAGAAATAATCTTGCGCCTCCATTTAGGCATCTTGATATTAGGGTAAATATATGAAAGGAAGAAGATGGTGCCCACAACCAGTGCCACCATTCCTAATTTCCAGATCAAAGAAAAAGACATCTCCACCTCCTATCTCATAAGCCAGGGATTGAACTTGTTCTCTCCCTCGATATCGGTATCGGGACCATGCCCTGGGAACACCTGAGTCTCACCAGGCAGCTTGGAAAGCTTCTCCCGCAGGCTGTGCATAAGTGTATCGTAATCGCCACCAGGCAGGTCGGTGCGCCCGATGCTCCGGCAGAAAAGTGCATCGCCGCAGAAAAGTGCATTGTCATTTTTGCTGTAAAGGCTTATAGATCCCGGGGAATGGCCAGGTGTAAAGATGACAGACAGCTTCTGGTTGCCGAATTCTATGGTATCCCCTTCCTCCAGATACCGGTCCGGCTCCGGGTTAGGAACACTGCGGGAGCCCAGGATCTCTGCCCCGCCGCCAGCCATCATGAGCTTGGAATCCAGCCTGTGGATCGCTATAGGAATTCCCTTGTCGTGGAAATAGCGGTCTGCACCGATATGGTCATAGTGGGCATGGGTGTTCACCACCAGCACTGGGTCAAGTCCTTCCCTCTTAATCAGGGAATCAATCTTAGGCCCCTCGTCGCCTGGGTCCACAATAACAGCTTTCTTGGTATCTTCGCATGCCAGGATATAGCAGTTTGTCTGCAGCATGCCTACTGGAACACAATAAACTCTCATAATTCACCCGCCGTAAAAAAAAGTCCTGCCAAGCTGACAGGACTTTAAAGGTGCCCTGCGGATTCGAACCGCAGTATAACGGTTTTGCAGACCGTGGCCTTACCACTTGGCTAGGGCACCATGTTGCTCTACTATATCAGCATTTATTCTTCTTGTCCATATTAAGATTATTTTTTTTCATCCGCAGGTAAAAGTAGTGAGACAGGATACAGATAGCATTCAGCATCTCTCCATGACCGAAGCCCTGCTCCGCCTCCTCAACCGGCACCAGGCAGACATCAATTGCCTCATTTTCGTCAAGGCTCTGGCCTGATACTTTCTCAAGCCCTTCGGCATAATAGGTGTAGTTGGTGTTGTTCATAAAGGCGCAGTTAGGAGACGCTGTGCCGATAAGTGTCATCTTGGAAGCTTTGTAGCCTGTCTCTTCCTTAAGCTCACGGATTGCTGCATGAAGAGGTTCCTCCCCCGGATCCACAATGCCTGCAGGAAATTCAAGGGATATGTCTCCTGTGCCATGCCGGAACTGCCGCACCATGATAAAGCAGTTCTCGCCTTTATCGTTTTTCACCTCAGCAATGATATTGACCCAGTCGGGGGAATCCACCAGAACAAACTCCCCTTTGCGGCCATCCTTCATCTCCCGGTCTATAAGGTATGTCTTGAAGATATGGTAATCTTTATCAAAACGGCGTCCTTTATCTGTCCAAATCAGGTTCTCATCACCTTTTCTCATATCAATTCTCCTGAAGCTCTGATATTGCAGTCTCCAATTCTTCCCACCGTGCTGTCTTGGATTCCAGAGCAGATTCGGCAGCATCCAGCTGAGCTTTCAGCTCCTTTATCTTTGCCCCGTCGGAGTAGTTCTCAGGCTTCGCCATATCCTCATTAAGACGGGAAATCTCCTGCTCCAGTGCATCCAGGTCGGCCATCACCTGCTCCAGCTCCCGCTCCAGCTTCTTGAGATCCCGCTTGCGCTGCTTGGACTCCTCCCTGGAAAGCTGGGTCGGCTTAGGCGCAGTGGCAGCCTTATCCTGGGTCGCATTTGTCCCACCCAGAGCGGCCTCCTCCTGCTGGGCTTTCTTCTCCAGGTAGTAGGCGTAATCACCCACATAGCTGGTGGCCTTGCCGTCCCCCAGCTCCAGCACCCGGTCAGCCAGGTTTTCTATAAAGTATTTGTCATGGGAGACAAACAGCACAGTACCATCGTATTTTTTAAGAGCCTCCAGCAGTATATCCTTGGAATTTATATCCAGGTGGTTGGTAGGCTCGTCCAATACCAGCAGGTTGGCCGGGTGCAGCAGCATCTTGAGAAGGGCAATCCTGTTCTTTTCGCCACCGCTTAACACAGAGACTGACTTATAGATGTCATCGCCTCTGAACAGGAAGGCGCCCAGCAGGTTCCGCACCTGGGGTATAAGGTCGGTGGGAGCTGCGTCCTCCACCTCCTCCAGCACTGTCTTCTGGTCGTTCAGGGTGGTCTCGAAATCCTGGGAGAAATACTCTATCTTCACATCGGTGCCATAGCGGACAGAGCCGGTGTAATCCTTGTCCACCCCGGCAATGATGCGCATAAGTGTGGACTTACCTGCCCCGTTCTTTCCTACGAACACTATCTTCTCGCCCCGGTTGGCAAAGAAATCCAGGTGGTTTATCACATGGTTGTCCCCATAGGCCTTGCTGACGTCGGAAAGGATAAGGACATCGTTGCCGGAATGAGGCGGTGCCGGAAAGGAGAAATGCATCTTTTTGAGGCTTTCGGGTATCTCTATCCGGGGCAGGGATTCCAGGTACTTGATCCGGCTCTGGACTTGCTTTGCCTTTGTGGCCTGGTAGCGGAACCGGCGGATGAAGAACTCCACCCTGGCTATCTCCTCCTGCTGCTGCTTGTATCGGTCGATAAGGGATTCCAGCTCCCTGCTCCGCCGCTTTTCGTATTCGGTATAGTTGCCCTTGTACCGGTTCATTCTGCCGTTGAAAAGCTCGTAAATTTCGTTGACGGTAGAGTCAAGGAAGGAACGGTCGTGGGATACAACAACCACCCCACCCTTGTATGAGTTTATGAAGTCCTCAAGCCAGATACGGGCCTCCAGATCAAGGTAGTTGGTAGGCTCGTCCAGCAACATTATATCTGGGTTCTCAAGGAGTATCTTGGCCAGTGCTATGCGCATCTGCCATCCCCCGGAGAAAGCCTCGGTGTGTTTCTCGAAATCAGCTCTGGTAAACCCCAGACCCAGCAGCACTTTCTCTTTAACCACCTTCCGGTCGTAGTAGCCGCTGTTCAGTAGATGTTCCTGGATATCGTGGTCCTCCTCTATCAGCTTCTCAGCCTCTTTGGAGGTCTCCTGGCACTGGGACAGAAGATGTCCTATCTGCTCCTTCCGCTCCAGCAGAGTCTGGTAGTAGTCATAGGCTTTCTCCGCCTCTTCCATCAGGGTGAGTCCGGAGTGGGTAAGCCCCGACTGAGGCAGATAGCTTATCCGGGTGCCACGCTGCATAGTCATGGTTCCCTTATCCGGTTGGACAAGGCCAGCCATTATGCGCATGAATGTGGTCTTGCCGCTTCCGTTTGCCCCAGCTATGGCAGCCCGGGTGTCAGGCCCTATATTCAGGTTCACATCCTGCAGGATATCCCTGTCTCCAAAAGCCAGGGAGACTCCGTTCAATGTGACGAATGCCATTAACGGCCTTCCTCGCTAACCGGATGGAACACAAAGATTCTGGTGTTATCAGGAACACGGGTCAAGACCAGTCCCTTGAAGGAATCCTCCGGGACATAGATCAGCTGAAGATCGCCGTTTGTAAGCCGCTTGAAGATAAAGTTCAGATCCTTTGCGGTGCGGGAGAATGTCATAGTTATGACACCATCATAGCCTCTTGCTTTCTTAAGCTTTGCAGAGACATATCTGCGGTTGTCCACTATACCTTTGTCGCCATTTGCCGATGGAATGAATTCAGCCATTGCATCGTACCGCTCGGTCCACACAAAAGTCTTGTCTGTATTAAACTTGAGTCTTCCGTTCTCCGGGCTCTCGAAATACTCCACGCTCCGCAGGAGGACAGTATACTCCTGGTTTTTAAGCTTGTTCTGCTCTGCGATATAGTCCTGCAGCGGGGTATCAAGAGTGATGAAGAATTCAGACCTGTCCACACCATCATCCGAATAGCGGACAAACAGTCTTCCATCAGGATAGAAACTGATATCTATAGAAGCCCCGATAAACAGAATGCGGTTCTGGGACTGCTGCTTGACTTCTGTGAACTTGAACCTGTGCTCTCTCTTGCCATCCCGCAGGTATATCTCTTTCTTCTCGGGATCGCCCCACAGACAGCGGCCGTCCCTAAGGACTGCCAGGTTAGGATAATCCTCCTCCATCTCTGTCCTGTATTCCACCGGGTACCATGAGTTTCCGAAGAAGCGGTCGGTGAACATAGTGATATCTACTGTGCGGGTGGAGTTGCCTTTTCCGTCATCCATATAGATGGTGAGGTTCCTGTCAAAGCAGTAGCCTATTATACCGTCGTCGGTGATAACCTTATACCAGTAGCCTGAAAGATGCTCTCCCAGCTGCACTTTCTCATTTTCTTTTCCGATGATCTTGATCACCTGCCCTTCCCTGAGGATATAGACACGGGCACTCTGGACATCGGGGGTCTCCCGTACCGGGGTCTTGGCCTCGGCATAAGCAAAGAGATCCTTATATTCCCACAGCTCGCTCTGGGCGGTCTTGGCCTCCTGCTTTGTACGGAAAACTCCTCCGCGGAAGCTGGCAATCTCGGCATATTTTTTATTCCCAAGATTCAGAATATGTGTTTTTCTAAGGTGAGATTCAGACTTTATAGGGAATACATCTGCACATCCCATGACTGTGAAATCCTCGGGCCAGTACACCAGAAAATAGCCCATCTTGTTGTTGCAGCCTGAAAGCGCAAGAAGTAAAAAAAGAAAAAAGAATATATATGTATGACGCAAAGGTCTCAGAAATTTCATAATTACCCCACAAACAAATATGGAATTTACTCTAATTTTATAATAGTATATCTAAAAAGAGATTTTTTTCAAATAGCCAGAGGTGCAAAATGAACAAAGAGATATGCAAATATATTGATGAACATAAAGGAACTTTCGTGGAGCTGGAGACACTTCTCTCCTCCATCCCGGCAATCTCTCCCCTTTCGGGCGGCGAGGGTGAATACAAGAAGGCCCATGCCCTTGAGGAATGGCTCCGAAGTCAGGGCTACACCGACTTTCAGTACATCGAATCAAAGGACGAGAAGGCATACAAGGGAGTGCGCCCCAGCCTGATACTCACCATCCCAGGCAAGAAGACAGACCGGAACTTCTGGATCATGAGCCATGTGGATGTGGTTCCCCCCGGAGACCTTAAGCTGTGGCACACCGACCCCTGGAAAGTTGTGGAGAAGGATGGAAAGCTCTACGGCCGGGGTGTGGAGGACAACCAGCACGGCATAGTGTCATCGGTTATGGCGGCATTGGCACTCAAAAGCACAGGAATACAGCCTGAAGACACTGTGAAGCTTCTGTTTGTGGCTGACGAGGAAATCGGCTCGGTCCACGGGGTCAAATATATCCTGGAGTCACATCCTGACCTGTTCGGTCCGAAGGACTATGCCCTGGTGCCAGACTCAGGCTGCCCCACAGGAGATGAGATAGAGATAGCCGAGAAGAACATGCTGTGGCTCAAGTTCCGCACCAAGGGTGTGCAGTGTCACGCCTCACGCCCCGATCTGGGCAAGAACGCCTTTGTTGCAGCCAGTGCTCTGGTGCTGAAGATGGCAGATCTGCAGGATCATTTCAAGAGTATCCAGGATGACCTCTTCGACCCGCCCTACTCCACATTTGCCCCCACGAAGAAGGAAGCCAATATTCCGAATGTGAACACTATCCCCGGTGATGATGTCTTCTACCTGGACTGCCGCATCCTCCCTACTGCCGACATGGATGAGATCATGAGGGAAATCAAGGCAAGATGCGCCCAGGTCGAGAAAGAGTACGGTGTGCAGATTGAGCTTGAGACAGTTGTGAACGGAGTGTCCAAGAAATCAAATCCGGACAGCCCTATCATCCAGCGCCTTATAAAAGTGCTCAAGGAAGTGAGCGGCAAAGATGCAAAGCTGGTGGGAATCGGCGGCGGCACTGTTGCGGCATTCCTGCGGAATATAGGGATGAACGTGGCAGTCTGGTCCACCATAGACGAGACCTGCCACATGCCTAATGAGTATACATGGATCAAGAACCTTCAGAACGATGCCAAAGTCATGGCACATCTGATGATCTGATTATCTAAGTTTCTTGCCGTCTGAGAAAGCTTTTCCCACAACCTCGCCCAGCTGGATATAAGTGTGGTTCACCGGGTCGTAGGTGATAGCCTTGAGCTTGGCAGGGTCCACCTTGCCGTCAGTCAGGATGGTGTCGTCCACAATCACGTTGATTATGTTTCCCACAGCCTGCTCGGTCTCATCATCGTAGCTCACCAGCTGGCACTCCAGAGTCAGAGGCAGCTCATCGATCACAGGTGCATCCACATTGGTGCTCTTCACTGCAGTCAGGCCAGCCTTCTTAAGCTTATCCGATTCCTCATTGGCCGACACAATGCCCACATAATCACACTCTGTAACATGGGCAGCATCTGCAACTGCGACAGTAAAAGCTTTGCGTTCCTTTATATTTGCTACAGTCTTATGGGACTTATCCAGACACAGGCACACCATGTTGTCGTTGAATATTCCACCCCAGGCGGCAGCCATCAGGTCGGGATTTCCTTTTTTATCATATGATCCTACCATCAGCACTGGCATCGGGTAGAGAATTGTCTTTTTTCCAAGATCGATCTTCATAGTTTGTCCTCCGCAAGTAAGTATAGCACAAATATTAAAGAATGTCGAAATTATTCATTTTGACAACTTAACAACTTGACATTTTGACAAGTTAAATCTATCATATAGTCATGACACAGATGACAGTAGGAGAGCTCAAAGCTCAGTTTTCAGAAGTATTGGAAAAGGTAAAGCAGGGCGAAACCGTGCAGATTCTCTATGGCCGCAACAAGAAGCCGGTGGCACAGATTGTGAACATGGAAAAACACAAAAAGAAGCGCAGGATTCCTGGCCTCTATGCACATCTGGGACCGTTCACCGAAGTGGGTGATGGTAAAATAACGCTGGAGGAATTCTTCGGTGTGAAATCCTTGGACGAGATAGAGCCGTTGCCATGAAGTATTTACTTGATACCCATACATTTATTTGGTTCTCTATGACCCCAGAAAAATTATCCAAGAAAATCCTCGAAATTATAAAAGATGGTTACAATGATATTTTTGTCAGTCCAGTTTCTTTCTGGGAAATAGCCATAAAACACCAACTGGGGAAATTAGACCTGGGAAAGGTAAACATCCTGCACCTGCCCAATATTGCTTCAGAATATGACTTCTCAATCCTCCCTCTTGATGTTTACGACTATGTTTCTGTTCACAATCTCCCACTCAAGGAAAACCACCGCGATCCATTTGACCGGATGCTTATCCACACCGCCATACGAAACAACCTTATTCTCCTGAGCGGTGACAAGATGTTCAGACAGTACGAACAGGACGGTCTCCAGCTGTTGTGGTGAAGGAGAAACCTATGATAAATAGATTCAGAGAACCACAGAAAAACTACTTTGAGCAGGCCTGCAGAGAGCTGCAGAATGGACGAAAAACCAGTCATTGGATATGGTACATATTTCCTCAGCTAAAAGGACTGGGTTATAGTTACAATTCAAACTTCTATGGCCTTTCTGGAATAGCCGAGGCAAAAGAATACCTGGCAGATAAAGAGCTCCGTGACCACCTTACAAAAGTATGCCAGATACTGATAGACCTGAATGCACCTGATATTGAGAAAGTCATGGGTTATATCGATGCAATAAAGCTTAAATCATCAATGACACTGTTCTACCTAGCCAGTAGTGATGCTATCTTCAAGCAGGTGCTGGATATGTACTTCGGCGGCCAGATGTGCCAGAAGACTGTGGAGCAAGTGGGGAACGCATGGGATAATCTAGCAAATATTAAAACTGCTATAACTCTAGAAGAAATCGACGCATGGAAGAAAGATGGTCAAAAGTAAAAAACTATATATGAAAAACTAAAATTTGTTTATTTGTTTGATAAGGAGAAGAAACTTAAATTAATAGTTTTGAATCCCCCTAAATGATAAACTAAAAGAAAATTTTTCTATTGAGGTAATTAATTATGATAGAGAAGAAAACATCAGACGATGAAACAAAAGATTCACGACCTTTTTCTCAAAGGCATCCTAGGTGGAATACATTTTTTGCTTTTTTACTACTAATTTTACTCATATTAGGGGCATTATATGTTTTAATATTTCTAGCAAAGAAGTTTTTAGCTTTCATAGATGCCGTGGTATCAGCTACATCAAAAACAGATACAGTAATAATTGTTGCATTAATTACAGCCACTGTAACTATTATTTCAGGAATTATTTTAAAAATAATTGATTTCAATCAAAGAAGAAGAGAATATCTCTCCCAACAAAGAGAAGAACCATACGCAGAATTTATAAATGTATATTTTAAGATGCATGAAAAAGTATCAAAAAATGAAAAATATTCTGCAAGTGAAATGTTTGAGGATATTCAAAAATTCCAAAAAAAGTTAATGCTTTGGGGATCAAATAGAGTGATAAAAGCATGGATAACATTTAGGGAAAAAGCTAATTATGATAATGAAAATATATTGCTTTATATGGAAAACATATTATATGCAATTAGAAAAGATATGGGTTATAAAAATTTAGGCAAAGGGAAGTTACTATCAATATCAATAAATAGTTATTTTCACACGAAATAGGCAAATATCGGAAACATATTATAAAAGAGGATATAAAAAAGTTGACAGATATTATAATAGATATTAAAATTAATATTATAAAAGATATCTTTTGGAAAACTGGAGGAAATTATGGTTGCTCTAAAAGCAATTGATGTAAAAAACAACTTCAAGGAAATATGCTCAAAAATAATAAATGGCGAGATTATCATGCTTTCACGCCCGAGAAATCAAAATGTAGTGATGCTTTCAGAATCTGAATATAATGAACTTGCCAAGGCAAAACGCAATCTTGACTATCTAACTAAACTTGAAAATTCCATTAACGAGACAAAAGTAAGATTTGCAGCCGAAAAAACCCTTGAAGAACTTAGAGCAATGGAGAAATAACATAGATGTTTTCTTTTTCGGACACAGGCTGGGAAGAATATCTGTACTGGCAACAGCAAGATAAAAAGACTCTAAAAAAAATAAATAATCTTATCGAAAGCATTTCCAGAGATGGCCCTCTTGCTGGTATTGGGAAACCCGAATTGCTGAAATATAGCGAAACTACCCAATATAGCCGCCGGATAGATGAGACAAACAGACTTGTTTACCGCATTGATAAAGACCGCATAATCATAGACAGCTGCCGGGGACACTACGAGGACTGACAAAGGAGAAAAGGAGAGACAATAATGGGACTATATGAAGGCGTAAAGGATGTTGCCAACATTATACAAAAAGCAGGAAATATTGAATTATATAATAGAATGCTTGACCTCCAGTCTCAAGCATTAGATTTGCAAGATGAATTAGCAAGATTAAAAGCAGAAAATAGAGAATTGAGGGAACAAAAAAATATTTCTGATAAAATTGAACGACACAGTTCTCTATATTTGACTTTAAAAGATGACCACGACAAAATACCTTATTGTACCCATTGTTGGGATTCTAAACAGAAATTAATTCAAGTTGAACCTCGTAGCAATAACGAACATTATTTCTGTCCACATTGCAAACACTTCGGATCCCTTAATAACGTTACAAGAGACATGAATTATAGACAGGAAAACTATGACTATGACCCTTTTAAAAGCTTATAAGGAGGAGTAATATGTCTACACTATTACAAATACAAGAAAAAGATGGGAAAATTTACTGTCCACTAAAAGATGCATGGCATATTGCTACCCCAGAAGAAAAAGTCAGACAAAAATTTATTGTAAAACTTGTTAATGACTATGGGTATTCTATTGATCAAATGGATCAGGAATTGAAGGTAACTAATAGCAATCGGGGAACTGGCAGATCAAGCGCAGATATCGTTATTTGGAAATCAAAAAAGGATAAAAATTCTAAAAAAGCTGCATTTATTGTTGTTGAATGTAAGGCTGAAAATGTTCGTATCCGGCAGGAAGACTATTATCAGGGGTTTAACTATGCCGCATGGGCGCATGCAAGTTTCTTTGTAACAACAAATGAACGAGAAACAAAGTATTTCAATGTAGATCCAAACTATCTTCCTCAGCAGTTAAATGAAATTGTTGCTATCCCTACAGCAAAAGAAGCTGAAAGTGATAAAAAAGTTGAAGAAATTCTAAATAAAACAAAAACATTTACCCGTGATGAATTTACGAAAACACTCCGGGCCTGCCATAACATAATCAGAAACAATGACAAACTATCCCCAGAAGCCGCATTTGATGAAATCAGCAAGATTCTTTTTATGAAAATCAATTTTGAAAGAAACTCTAAGGGAACAAAAGTCTTTACGTTCGAAGAATACTCAAGACAAAAAGAAATTGAGAATGAATATAATAAAAACCATCACATTTTAAGCCCCAAGCCTTTTATGCAGGTTTTATTTGATGACACCAAAGAAGCATATAAAGATGACAAGCTGTTTGATGATACAGAATCTATAAAAATACGAGAAAACAGCTTTGAGCAAATAATAAAAATATTACAAAATTATAATCTTTCTGACACCCAAGATGATGTAAAGGGAATCGCTTTTGAACAGTTCTTAGGTACTACATTCCGTGGGGAATTAGGACAATTCTTTACTCCACGTACAATTGTAGATTTTATGGTCAACATTCTTGATCCACAGGAAGGAGAGCTTATATGTGATCCAACCTGTGGCTCTGGCGGGTTCTTAATTAAAGCATTTGAATATGTCCGAGAAAAGATTGAACGTGATATCAAAGCTGCAAAGGACAGTCTCCGCCAACAATTAGAAGGGAAAGAATATGATAAAAAAAGCGAATCTGAACAGCTTGAAATCAATCGACATATTGATGAGATGCAGCGGAAACTCAACAAGGAACTCGATACTCAGCAAGTTAAAAGCCGGATGTATATGTTGTCTCACAACTGTATTTTTGGAACAGATGCAAATCCAAGAATGGCCAGAACAAGCAAAATGAATATGATTATGCATGGAGATGGACATGGTGGAGTTCATCATCATGACGGGCTTTTAAATGTCAATGGAATCTTTGAGGAGCGTTTTGATGTTATACTTACAAATCCTCCATTTGGTTCCAGGGTGGATAAAAGCTTAAAAATAACTGATGCGGACAGATTTACCGACCAAAACCTTATCGACAAATACACAAAGTACTATGGAACGGAATATATTAATGCTTTGAACCAAATCAACAACAACATTGGTAAATCTGTAATTGACCTATATGATACAGGTAAAATGAGCGGCTTGACCGAGGTGCTCTTTATGGAGCGCTGTCTTCGCCTTCTAAAGAAAGGAGGACGAATGGGAATGGTTTTACCCGAAGGGGTCCTGAACACATCAAACCTTGCAAAAGTACGAGAATATTTTGAAGGTCGAGCTAAAATCATTTTAATTTGTTCTATTCCACAAGATGTTTTTATTGCAGCAGGAGCTACAGTTAAACCAAGTCTTGTTTTCTTTAAACGTTTCACACATGAAGAAGAAAAACAGTATGCAAAATGTGTAAAACAAGCACAAAATGAGAAGCGTGCAGAAAAACAGGAACAAATCGACCAGTTAAATAATAAAAAAGAAAAGCTAGTTGGTTCAAGAAAGAAGGAAGACAAGGCCAAGATAAAAGAAATTAAAAAGCAACTTGAAATGATTGAAAAGCGAATTATTGAGGAATCCAAACCCAGAATCAAAGAATTGTTCGATTATGAAATACCTATTGCACTGGTAAATGACGCAG
>JAEEGH010009350.1_pt1 | contig 22868 bp, 24 predicted proteins | sample 9134181 | NCBI WGS metagenome assembly JAEEGH01 (sample SAMN16246544, study PRJNA631951) | gut metagenome | biome: gut microbiome; feature: rumen; material: DP-attached | host: Bos | place: Iran: Karaj | collected 2018-10
ACTATGGCACTGAATGGCTTGTTCAGTTGACCAACGGCAAAGAAGTACCTGTTTATAAAGACGAGGTTTTCATTGTATAGATTTAGGAGAGTCCAACTGTCGCATCTGGCATTTGGGCTCTCTTTCTTTTGGACGGCAAAATTGTTGGAGCCAAGACTGTTCGTATATAAATGCTAACAGTCTTGGCTCCAGTAAACTATAATGCTTTTAATACAAAATCTAGGCTTTTCTGTTTATGCAACAGCTCAACGCTTCTTTAGTATATGGTAGAAAGCTCAATCAGAACCAGCTTTTTTTGATCGAACCACCATAAAGCAATCAGTCCCAATGCAACAATCACATCGACAATGTTCCACACCGCTCTACCAAGAGCAACCTTCACAAATGGTTGAAATAGCAACGCTAAAGCCCCCAAAACAACAGCCAATGACCGTTGCTCTTGCCGCCAAGTATTATAGGCAAACACTGCAAACAGAACCAATGCAATGAATCGTACCAGCTGATAGTAGCCATATGGCATAGGAGCAAGACAAAGCATAAGCAATGCCGCTAAAATAAGATATAAATATTTCATAGTTGACTATCAATAATTATATTTCATATTCATTCATCCGCTTGTGAGTCATATCTATGAGATGTTATTTCTTTTTAAGACAATTTACTCCACATGGAAATGTCATTGTACCTTTGTTTTAACAAACCAGTTAAAACAAGCATACAAACGGAACCTATAACGGCAATGATGATTGGGGCAATGATAGAATGCATAAGCCACCAATAACTACCTGCTGAAAATAAGAATACGCATATCCAGAGAATGAAATACCCAATTTTTTTATAATTCATCAACTTAATTAATGCATAAATTGAAATAACAGCACAAATGATACTAGGGTAATTTAATGAGAAGACTTCATAGCTAATATAGCATAATCCGAAAGCCATAATTGAATAGGACAAGAAGAATGTCATCCCCAATAAATATACTAGATTTATTGTCATTGTTCGTTCATTCCATTTCTGGTCAAGGAAAACGATATACAAACATGCAAGAAAACAGAGAAAAGATGTAATCGTCATCGAAAAGAGCGATAGAGAAACATTGATCATGTACTCACCACTAACAACCATCATGAAAAAAGCAAAAAATAATGACATGAAGCCAGAAAGCCAAAGACTTGGCTTAACCCAACGACGTTTCGTTATCTTTTTTTTATCACTTAACTCTTTCCTTTTTGGCGGTTCACCTATGAATTTATTGATTGCATTCTGTAATTCATCTAAAGCCCCAGGAGATACTCCATTCTTACAAACAATATATTGTAATGGTAGTAGAACTATCATTACGGACTTTTCATAATCGGAATCATCAAGTCGTACAGGAAGTATTTGTTTGCCGAATTTTTGAGCCAGAAATATTTCTCCTTTTGTCCACTCTGATTTGTTGGAATTTTCAGAAGAAAAGAACACAAACAATTTTGAAGCCTCGATAGCGTCTGCTATTACACCCGCAAATTTAGCTCCGCCATAGAGACCTTTGACATCATACCACACTTTATATCCATAATCCTCTAAGAATTTTGCATACTTGTGGACTATTTGACGGTCTTTATTTGAATAACTTATGAATATATCGTATGACTCTGCCATTCTTTTTATGAGTCCATTTAGTCAAAGTAACTCGAATTAAATCCAATGTTTTGCATGAACGCCGCGATAGCAAGAAGTCTTCTGCCATCATTTCTGGCGGCATCAACCATATATGTACGGAACTCGTCCTTTTCGCGATTGCTTAACTGTTTCGCGATTTCGGTTGCTTCGCTTTGATCCATCCTAATAATATCTTGTAAGATGGGTATAATTTCTTCTTGCGAATCAACGTAAAAGAAATCAACGAATAGAGCATATATATCGGGCTCATTGGTTCTAATTCTTCCACCATATGAAATCCCCATAATGCCCAATCCGACACGAGCTAAGGCTTTTTTCTGGTTATCGCTTAGTGTATCAAACATTGTGAAAAGTATTATTGTTTATTGCGCATCTTCCAAACTAAATTGAATAGAAGCAAACTCGGATTCCAAAACGAATTCATATTCTTGCTGAGCTATATCCGGCAAAAAGAAATCTTCTTTGTCGGGAAATTCCCTATAAAGCACTTCGTCAGATACTGACAAACATTTTCTAATACGCTTAAAGAATTTGATTTCGGAATACAATACCTCTTTGTCAGCCTCAATCATTTGAATGGCTATTTTGACCAGTTGTAGTTCCTCCGTCTCAGTCATATCAATTGACTTGATTTCAGAAAGGTATGAATTAAGGAATGACATTCCAGTAGCGTTAATTGCTTTGATATAATCATTCAATAATTTTTCCACATCAAGTCCTTGAAACACTAAAGACTCTTTGGTGTAATCTCTAATGAGTTGTACTTCTTCTTCTGCAATGTTTCCATCACATGCCATACAACAAAAGGCAGTTTTTAGATACAATTCCTTATCCATGATAAATATAAATTATTAGTTAAAACCAATTTTTCTTCTAGGCTCACTTTTCTTAAGACCCATGAATTTGTCTCTTATTTCTTCATGTCTTTTTATTACATCAATCGATATACTAGGCTTAGATGAAGCTATCACTTCTTCAAGGGTCTCTTGGGTGATTTTACCCAATTTACGCCTGAACGTAAGTCTAGCAGCATTATCAACAATCATCTTTATGTCTGCAGATATATAATTCTCTGTTAAACTTGCAAGTTTATCATAATTGATACCAAAATCGACCTTACGTTTTGAAAGATTTATCTCAAAAATAGATGCTCTGGTCTCTGCGTCTGGTTGCGGTATATAATATTTGAACTCTAGACGGCCGGCACGCAAAGCAGCTTCATCAATATCATCAGGCTTATTTGTGGCTCCAATTACAATAACTCCATCTTCGCCACAATTGTTTAATTGAGCAAGAAATTCATTTACTTCTCCGGCTTCACTTACATTATTATGTTTGCTACGATCTTTAATCATAGCATCTATCTCATCAAAAAACAGAATTGTAGGTGCATTCTTCCGTGCTTCATCAAAAATGGCCGCAATCTTGTCTTGTCCTCCATGTATATATGGTGAAGCTACATCCGAACATTTGATATATTTATAATTAAAACCAGCTTCCTCCGCAAATTTCTCAGCGAAAAATGTTTTTCCACATCCAGGAGGCCCGTAGAACAACAATCCGTTTGGAATGGATATACCAAGTTGCTTTGCTTGTTCTGGATCTTGAATTAAATCGATGACATCTGATTGAAGTTGCTCTTTTAGCTGTGTCATACCAGCGACATCTTTAAATCCATTTCCGACTTTCCTGTTGATGTTTTTATTCTCTTCATGGGTATCGCTATTCTCTACGAAGGTAGATTGTGGCTTATGTGTAATACGATCAACTTTGATTTCACCTTTAATTGCTTTTATAAACTCGTCAGCAGATTGAAATCTATCTTCAACGTCCAAAGCCAATGCTTTGGACATGGTATTAATCAATTGCTCGTCCATTTCAAAGATGGATTTATTGGGTATTCTTAATGGACGAGTTCGTGCTTCTGATATTTCTGTAAGTAATGCGTTTCTATCTCCTTTAACCTTTGAAATATCAGTATAGTATGGGAGCATACCATATAGTAGGTGATATAACATAGCACCAACTGAGAATATATCAGATTGAATTGAAAAAATACCATTTAATGCTTCAGGAGCCAAATAGAATGGATTAAGTCCTTTCAGCATAAAAGAACTTATGCTTTGACTTTGATAACGAGCGTAACCGAAATCGATAATTTTCGGTACTGGTACCCCGCCAGAAATGTCTAACATGACATTCTGAGTGGTTATTTCATTGTGAATAACTGGGTTATCTAAACCATGTAAAAAGCTCAATCCATTAAGTACCCCTAATGTTATTTGTTTTGCATCATATACAGAACAGCACTGTTCTCTTGTTGTTTGCTGTGCTGCGGTTTCTCCTGCTATAAAATCAAAAACAATATAAACATATCTTTTTCCATTGATTTGTATTTCACCTGAATCATGATAATTTGCTATGTTTGGATGATGTAACTGCTTTGCGATCTCAACCTCTAAAACATGCCCATCGTCATCAAACTGTGTATGGTGAAGTTTGGCAAAATCAATTAATTTCAAGAAATAGTTTTTGCCTTCAGAATCTTTAACACGATAGGTTTCAGCATAAGCACCTTCCTTTATGGGGAAGGTAATTATGTAAGAGTCTATATATTGTTTCTTTGTAAGCATATTACCAATTTGATTTAAATACGTCTATAGCTTGATATTCACGACCATCTTTTGTGTATGATCGGTGACATCCAACAGTGTGACCGATAACTTCTTCTAAATTCACATCTACAGTATTGGTTACATCTACAGAACCAGAAACTTGCGCATCAAGATTACCTCCCACAACATATACTTTTTGTGCACCACTATCTTCATGGATGAATCCTTGAATCACCATTATCCATATTCCCACTGCACACACTTGCAACCAAAACAGCTTAGAATTAAACAGCTTGGATATAAAAACTGTTGTGCGATACCGAATATTAATAAACTTGGGGCTATTCCATTTCATATTAAAGAATAATATTTAGTCCTGTAATAAGTAATGATGTGATTGAACCAATTAAAAGTATTGCAAATCCCAGACATCCGCTTTTCTTGGATTTGTTGCCAGCTGCAACTCCTTTTAATGCATTAATATCAAATTTTGTAATAGGATTAGCTTTCAATTCACCTGTATAGTATTTCTTGACGGTATCTTTGAAATCTTCCCAATCTTGTATTCTTGGAGCTTTAGCATAATAGCTATCAGCCCCAAACATATTGCTGTATGCAATGGTATCATTGTCTATGCCGGAATCATGAATAGGTTCCCACCATACAGCAAAGCCTTTTTTGCAATCCACATACATCATGGCTAGAGGTGCCCTGAATGAATAGTGACAATGTGGGCACTCAACGACATTAACATTATCGTTAGAAAGACTATTCTGTTCAGCAGTCCCTCCATCTCCCCAGAGTGTTCTAAACACTTTGGTTTCGTACTTTTGTCCACATTGAGGACATGTAACAGTAATATCTATGAGTTTACTCATTATATCAAAGTTAAAAGTGTTACAGACATTATAAGAACGGCAATGACAACCATACATCCAGACCCAGATGGAGTCGAATTAAGTGTTTTGTGAATACCTAAATTCTTTAGTTTGTCATTTAATTCAGTTTTTAGATCATCAGCAAGATTTAACTTAGTTATTTCTAACATGCTTGCTTTTAGCAAATCTAACATCTTGCTAACCGATTCGTTATCAGGAATACCGCTTTTGTTAACAATAGATGCAGTGTACAACTTACCCCAATAGGCTTGAATATTATTAACGATGTTAAATAACTTCGCGGCCTGTAGATTATAAATGTTGTCTGTTGGAGCCACATGTGGTTCCATTTCTTTCAAAATTGCTACACACTCTTTGGTTAAATCGAATGTCACAATTGGCAAATTGACAAGTGGATTATCAATGGTCTTGGTACGAAGTAATTTATTAATTACTTGTTCTGACCTATCAAAAATCTCTTTTACCTGTGGGGTAGAAGATTCCCTGGCAATTGTTATTTCATTTTCGTAATTAGATAAATCCATAATCTATGAGTTTAGGGATTGATGAGAGTTGCCTCTCACCAATCACATTATTCAATTAAAATTGAGGTTTCTCACTAAGTGGAACATCCATCAAATCAATTACAGCACATACAAGAGGGTGCAGGGATTCAACGCTTGGGTCATTATTGATAATATCTAGACCTTGGTTAAGCAACTGACGTGCTCTACCAGCATCTTTCCATTTGTATTGGCCAAAATTGGTACTATGATGTCTAACGAAGCCGACAAGTTGATAGATCAATGTTACCCCAACAAATACAGAATTGATTTCATCAAGAACCTGACGCCCCATCTGGACATCCTGCTTGCGAATTGCCATATCTGTCTGACGGCGGAGTTCTGCTACTTGGTCATCATGCTTGTTGCCAAGATCATTATTGGCTTTCTCCAGTCGGTCAAATTCCTCGCGAAGTTCTGTTTCCAGAGTTTCCCATTCATGAGCATTCTCTGTCTCTTCCATCTTTAAGAAAGCGCGACGAAGGTCAGCTAGCAAGTGCATTTTGCCATCTTCAGAACCCTTTTCACCATCAAATCGGCCAATAATATCTTTGAGCATTGATTGAGCTTCTGATATTTCATGTTCTTCAACGCCATTGGTGGACTGCAGGTTGCGAAGTTTGCGTTTGGCTTCGTTAAGACGTTCATCAAGATCGTCCTCATTTACACCAGAACGCTGATTAACATCAATTTCTTTCTCAATCGTTTCACCAATTACAGGGAATGTTACTTCAACAGTCATCATTTGTGATCGATCGACCTTTACAGTAATATCAAGATCGCTGTTTGCAGGTATTAATGCTGGAACATCATCACCTGTAATGATAATATTGGTTACATGGTCATTATAGATAGCATTACTACCTTCAGCATTGTGCTCACCCTGATAAATCGGAATAACAAGACGGTCAGTTGTCATACCCGGACGTAATTGTGAAGGGGTCTTCAGACCATTACGTACACCGATAGCAGGAATTGGCTGATTCTTTTCAAGACCCTTTAATGGTACAAATACATCCTTATTGCGATTGCTGTCATGGGCTTCAATGCCGATGTTATAAGGAAGGACAGCATTACCAACAACTATACCTTGCATGATGTTCACTTCATTAGGGAAGCAAGGAATTGTACTTCCCTTATCATCATATGCTACAATAGTGAATGAATTTGACTTTCCTTCCATGAGCTGACACTCAATAACATCACCGATTTCGTTGATTTCGACTTTACCACTTGACCATCCTTTATCATTACGAGTCAACTCAATCAGTATTTTTGAAGGAATAGTACCAGTACATTCATTCTTTAGAAGCTTAACAGATACAAATTCCACAGTTTCAACAGAACTTGATTCATAAGTTAAATCAAGAGCCACTGTACAACTATCGCCAGCACCAATACCAGGCCCTTTACCTTCCGTATCAATTCCAGATGCGAATAGAGCTGCACCCTTTGCAACAGCTGTCATTGGGTCAATACTAGTATCGACATTAGGAGTTATCTGTTCTTTGAGCAAACTTCTGAGTACGGGTGAATAAGTCGGACCTCCAACAAGAATCAGGGAGTCAAGATCCTTACCGTTAAGGTTGTTTCTTGAAAGAAGATTCTTGCAAATGTCAATTGCTTTCTGGAAAATTGGAGAAAGAACTTCGGCAATTTGCTCTTTTGTAATGACCATATCTAGTTCAATCTCTGTACCTTCGTCATCTTCTCCAAATTCGTCAAGTTGTGAAGTGACATCGCACTTATCTTTGAAAGACAACTGGTTCTTAGCTTGTTCCGCATAGAATTTCATCGCGTCACGAAGAATCTGCTTCTTAGTATCATCATCCAAAATATCATCAATAACATAGTTTTCTTTGAGATACGGAATGATGATTTCGTCAACAATTGCATAGTCAAGATTCTTGCCACCAAGATAGTTATCTCCTTCAGTGTCTTTTACTTGCATGATGCCATCTTCTACTTTTAAAAGGGCTGCATCAAATGTTCCTCCACCGAAGTCAAAAACAAGCCACATACCATCTTTCTTGGCAGAACTCAATCCATATGCCATAGATGCGGCAATTGGTTCCTGAAGGAGTTCGCAATGGTCAATACCAGCCATTGTTGCTGCACGTTTTGTAGCTGCAATCTGATCTGTTTTAAACTTTGCAGGGATAGTAATAACACAAGCATTAATGGCATCATCTGATACAAAAGATTTTAAAGTCTTTAAAACCTCTGCTGAAAGCTCCTCTGAAGAGAAAGAACGTCCCATGTTCTTACTTTCATGCTGAGTATCCAAACCCATAGTACGTTTGAACTCAATAAAGACATTCTCATTTCCTTTCGCCCATTTTTTTGTTGCGCGAGCTTTGTCTTGTCTCAAGTCATTATAAGCACTATCTCCAACTTTGACAATCTTCTTCTTGGTAAAAGAAACGCATGAAGGAAGAGTATCTTTTAGGGTATCTGTTTTTTTGATGGTCGGTTCTCCGTTTTCCATCTTACAGATAGCGGAATTGGTGGTACCCAAGTCAATTCCGTACTTCATCTTAATTTGTGCCATAATATATTGCAATTTGTTTTAAATGTTTTGACTTACAGTTATTTGTGCAGACTGAATCATTTTTCCGTTGAAGTTAATCTGAGGTTTAATGATTCCAGTGATTATTTGTGTTCCTTGTTCTAAATCTTCGTCCTCAATAAAGTTGGCTGTAACTTTCATGCCATCGTTATAAGGTTTGCCCAACATGTCAACAAGTTCATATCCGTTAGCAAGGAGATTATCTTTCATCTGTGAAATAGACTTTGAAAGTTGCTTATATCCACGAACCTTCGGATCCATTTTGAAGAGAGTCATTTCCATAAATGTAATGCGGTCTGCAAGAGTCTTGATAAGAGAATGGTCTGGCTCAGATGATGTGCCTCCTTGTTTTCCAGAGGTCTTCTCTATAGCTGCTAATGATGCAGAAATTTTCTGCATTTCTGCCATTTCCAATGAGAACTGGTTGAGAATCTGCTCATTCAATTTGTCAGACTTTTCCATTAAAGCATTAACGTCGGCATTCCCCTTATTAATTCTTTTGTGAAGAAGATAATAGACTATTGCCCCTAAAATAGCAAGTAATACTAGAATGATGGCCCCCCAAATGGTTTTGGATTTAACATCAGAGGAGTCTGCTTTTGAGCCAAGGGTGGAATTTGTTTCGTCAATTTTAACCCCAATTTCATCTGCTGCAGTCTTTATGTTTCTTGCATTCTGATCAATTGCAGAACGAAGAGAATCAATCACACCTGTTTGGCTCTTAATTAAATCTTTTTGAATGGCTAATTCCGTTTTCAGAGCCTCACGAGCCTTTATCTCTTTTTGAAGAGTTTGCTCTAATCTCACGAGCTTAATGCTGTCATTGCTCTCTGCATAGGATGTGGCTACAATCGCAGAAGCAATCATAGCCAAAATAATTCTACTTACTTTCATGATTGTATAGTATTATAAATTTATCCAAAATAGTTCTGATTATATTATTAATCGTTTTCTTGCCTTGCATCTTCTCCACCCATGTTGGAGAGTTTCTGTAATAAAAACGAATAAATGCTCTACCTAATGCCGAATGTTGCAAGGTATCATCACGGAAACCACGAAGAGCTATAACCTGTGGATGATTGTAATCTCCATATACCATGGTAGCAACATAACAAGCACTTGCTTTTTGTTCTGCTTCAGTCTTGTGGCGACCATTTGGGAACTTTGCAAGATATTCCTTATACAAATCTTTGCTGTCTGAAGATGTGCATCGACTCCACATTTCTTCGTCATCTACGAACAACTTTGCTTGCGAGTAATATTTTCCATGTGGGAATTTAGACATATATGTTCTATAATCACTAACGCTACGGCAAGACTCATAAGAGAGCTTGTCAATATTTGCCTTAGCTTGTGATACATATTTTCCATTAGGATAATCTCTTAAATAACCTTCATAATGTGAAATATTTCTACACTGCTTGTAGTAGCATTCCTCCCACTTGGAATCGATGTCGTATCTACTTCGAGGATACTTGTCCTTGAATTTTTGACAGTCTTGTGTGGATGTACAAGCATCAAACTCCATTTTTTCAATTTTGTCCTTTACCTGAGATGCATATTTACCACCAGGGAACAGACTTGTATAGTTATTTAAGTCGGAAACCGTTCTACAATCTTCAAAAATCTTTTTCTCACCACGCATATCTAAAGAAACTGTTTGATATACGTTTATTACTTGTTCTACTTGTCCTTTCAGAGCTGAACGGTTCTGATTATATCTGCCTCTTTTGAATTCAGGTTCCATATCCAGCTTATCCATATAAAGGGTTGCCTTCCAAGCTTGATCAAAGACGTTTCTAATTGTACGCATAGTACCTGCTCTGTCAAGTAGAAGTTGAAGCTGAACACCATCATTCATAACACTATTAAATTCCTCAATAATGTTATGGAGAGAAGCGTTAACTATCAAAGTTGACATTCTCAGATAGTACGTGTTACTGCCGCCAAGAACCTCCTTAATAGACATCAAATAAGGAACCACTTTTTTAATCAAGCTGATTGCATAACTAATCTTATCAGGCTGTGTCATATAGACGGCCAAAGCGTCCTTGATTTTCTTGTCATAATATCTGGCTTCCTTTGGTGGAAGTTCTTCTTTCTTTTTCTTTAGAATATCAACATTCTCTTTACAGCGGTCTTTAGTTAATCTTCCGACTGCTATTGATAGAGCATAGTTCTGAAGTGTAAATGCTTTATCTATTTCCACATCCTCATCTTCACTTGCATTATTGTAGTAGTTGATGCCACATTGAAGTATTTGCTTGGCAAGATTATCAGCTACCATTTGATATTGCATATTCGAGGTGCCCAAAATAGAACGAATAGCTTGTAAGTCGGCTTTAGTTGAATTCATCAACGTTACACCAGCCTGGTACTGGGCTGGAGCATCATCGTTTTTTATGTTTTTTGCTTGGGCTACTGCACTATTGATAGCAGCAATCGGTTCACCAATTGCCTTTTCTTGTAAATATTCATCGTCATCAGATGATGTGCCATATTGTTCAAACAAGTCTTTTAATTCACTGACTTTAATCTCTTCAAGTAGCGCATCTATAAAGAGTTGAGCCAAATCTTCTTCTGAAATATTGAATGTCGAACCACAAACTGCTTCTACAAAATCACTGCGATAATCATCATCATGGATAACCTTTGTGACACATTGTATTGCCTCTCCATCATCTCCATTGATAAAAGCGAGAACACCCTGATTAATCAATGAAGAGAAAGTCTCTTTCTTTCCAAACAATTCAGAAGACTTAGAAGTATTACCATTCTGGAGATATTCCAGTGCCATCTTATCGATAGCTGAGGAATTAATAAACCAGAAAAGAGCGTATTTCAACTGATCCTTTGGTAAATTAATGCTATTATTCGCCGCATTCATTCCATCTGTTGTTCTCACCAATGATGGCAATAAATTTGTAATGTCAAGAGGGAAGGAAACCTCTTTATTTACTTTCAAAAAAGCATTCAATTTACGGCTATTTGCCAAACGTTCAGCAGTGGGAGCGTTAGAACAAACTCCCAGAAAACGATATGGGTTGTTTTGAACGATTTTAAGCATATCTATTTAATCGTTTAGTATCTTATTTAAAACATTGCCGAAAAAAACCACTAAGTTCTTGAACTTATTTAACTTCTTTTGTTAGTGGCTGAACAGGCTGATTCCTGCTCACAAGAAGTTCGCGAATATCGATGTGTAACAAATCCGATATTTTAGATAACGTCAACAAATCAGGCTGAGTGGTATTTGTACACCACTTTGACACGGTCACAGGATCCTTGCCTAACTGCTCTGCCAACCATTTGTTCGTTTGACCAGCATCTGCAAGAACAGCTTTCAGTCTATTTAAATTCTCCATGCATTAAAAAATTAAATTCAAATGCAAATATAATAAATTTTGCTTGGATTATTCGTGAAAATACAAGAAAATTTCTCATTTTTAACGATAATAAATGAAAAACCTATAAAATGACACTATAATTACACATTTTTGCATTAAAATATCAAATGAACAAATTAAATCATAAATTAGCAGATAGCATATATTAACTCAATATATATCAAGATAGGTATTACCACGCAAATAATAACAGAACTTATCACATAATTCCAGCCAATCCGTTTAAACCATAATAAAAATTCGACAGATTTGCTAAACATCAAGTCACATCGGTCTCTAAATCTCAGCTGATCTTTCCAAAGAAAGATAATCCATGCCATTACGAACATCGGCGTGAGGAATGGTAGCTTTGTGAGATAGTCAGCCATTATCACCCATGATAGAGGAATCAGTAAGTAGTATATTACAATATTCACCTCATTGTATGTTGCGCCAGTGAGTTTGGCTATGACGTGTTCAACCCCAGCAACGAAACCGAAGATGGGAAGTGCTATAATCAGTACGAACTTTTCTAGGAGAGAGAACCTCTTCCAATGAGTCTTGATGCTATTCATCTTTGGATAGTTGTTCTATTATTTGAGTTGCATTCTTTAAATATTTCTCTTGTACAGGATGGTCTTCCAACCCTTGTTCCATTGATTTTTTGAAGACACTGTCATTTTCCAATGGGTTAACCACCTTCTTTAGTTTGATTGTACCAATTATCAAATCGCCTATTTTTTGCGCTTCATCCCAATCCTGAGCATAAAAGTTTTCATTGAAGTAAACTACAATGTGAGAATCCTGGAGATAGGTGACGAACTGTTTCTGAATAATGGTGTCATTATCCACATAATTTGCAAAGTACAGAATACTTGTAGGATAACCTCCGACTTCCACACTGTCTATCTCATGGATTAGTTCCGCATCATCACCACTGATTGCCCGTGCAGTCTTTGCCATATCTTTCGCTTCATCAATGTTCTTCCATTTAATGGGCATGAAAGTTTTGACAAAATGAAACCACACGACATTACCATTAGGGTCAAATATCTCTACTACGTTCTGTAAAGAGTCCAAACCTTTCCAGCCCGAAGAATCGCATACCCAGCCTTTGGGTAAATCAATTGAAAACAGATCGTTTTCATAAGTTATTGGGAATGGGTCGTCGTTAACGGTATTTCTTGCTGTTGGCTTGGTGCATGAAATCATTCCGACGATAGTCATCCCAAGTATCAAAAATCCAATAGTTCTCATGACGATTGTATTTTAAATACCTCACAATTGTTGATTTCTAATCTCTCTCGAATGGAAGAAACAATCTGCTTCAGGAAATCATCCTCAACGACTACCGAATCCAGAATTTTTTTTGCTGTTTCCATATCGCCAATCTCTCGATAGAATTCCGCTTTCATCACATTGTCTGTAATCAGATTGTTTATTAGCCAAAGGCCATTTTCACGAAATAGTTTTTTGTCTTCTTCGAGAATGTCCTTCTTGTCACCATTCCGATAATAGTAGTCGTTATATGCGTGATGCAGCATCATACGCACGTTGATTTCTTCTTTTTCGTCAATAAAACCTTCTTTAGCTAATTGTGCGAAAGCTTCCTTCGTTTCAGGAAATGTCAGAAGACCTTTCTCAAAGCAATAGCCATCTTTGGCATACTTAACAGCTTGTCTTCCCTTGATGAAATATTTACCGCAATGGGGACATTTCTGGACATAAGAGATTTCTGGTAGCATTGGAGCTATCTGTTTATTATCAGACCACAGTTCTGAGCCAAAAGTGTTTCCAGACACTAATGACATGATTTCTTTCTCTTTGCCACAGAAGGGACAAGTGAGAATTTGGGGATTACCTGGCATCATAATACGTATATTTTAATGGGTTATAAATTAGTATTGAGTTATCTTTATTACTTTTTTGGCATTGTCAATCTCTATTTTGCCAAGTCTTGCGAGTACGCTTTGTCCGAGTAGGAGGGGGGCTTTTTGGTTCCTGACAACAGATGCACGTATGTTGTTCAGATCCAGACCTCCAAAATTGACATTCTTGATGTTGATTACAGTTCCGACATTGACATCGCCATTTGCATCCATATACCTTTGATTTCCTATCACGTCGTTTTTCGACAGGTAACCGTTTTTCATCATGAATGTTGCTTCGACCATTGAAAGCGTAACATCGCTGGCACCTGTGTCAAACACAAAATGAAGCGGCAATCCGTTTATCTGACATTTTACCTTGCAGATGCCATCTTCCTTTGTAAATGGTATTTCAGAGATAATCAGCTCTTTCTTAGAGACATTATTACTTTGTTCCCTGTTTATAGAAGAACTTGCAGATTTGTATTTTGTTATGAGGGCCTTAAACTCATCTGTTTCTCGCAAGAAATCCATGTCAAAATCTCGTTCAATGTGAGCAAACCTGTTATAGCCAAGTTCAAGACATTTCTCCAAGAATCTTAGCGCATTGCCTTTATCTTGCATACGAGAGTATAGACAAGCTGCATCATAATAGTTGCCAGAGTCTGTGGAATCTCGTGCAATAATACTGTCCATTGCAGCGATTGCCTTGGCATTTTCTCCTAAACCTTGGTAAGCGTAATGAATACAGTCATATTTGTCGGGCGTATCTTCTATCTCTATTACCTTTTTGAAATCGGCTTCAGCCAACTCTTTCTTGCCCTGTTTCATGTAAATGTCGCCTCTGCTGACGTATGAGTAAGAATAATCTGGATCTAAAACGATAGACATTGATAGGTCTTCTATTGCCCCTTCCATATCACCGGCCAATTCCTTGAACCATCCCCTCCGATAGTAGCCAAAACCATATTCAGGCTGGGCTGTCAACACATTATCCCACTCAGCAATGGCGGAATGTACTTCTCCCATCTCATAATAGATATTGGCTCTACGAGCTTTATATGAAAGGTCTGTACTATCTAGACTTAATGCTTGGTTTATGCTGTTCAAGGCATCTTCATATTTTCCCATCTCATAATGACATATTGAGATTCGTTGATATACACTTGGTGACACGTCCTTACTATTAGCAGTCTCGTAGTATTCAATAGCTTTTGTATAATGTTTGTTTTGTTCATACATGGTTCCAAGAATATAGGGCCATGTCGCTTCATTCGGAGATTTGGCGGACTGTACTTTAATTTTAGAGACAAGCATGGTGAAAGCTGGTTCTTTGAGCGTTCCTGCCAGATAGTGGGCTTTTCTGTCCCAATCAAGGCTTAGAGCTTTCACAATATCATCGGTAGCTTCTGCCCACTTCTCTTTTCCGATGTATGATTCAGCCCTAAAAGCGTAACCTTGCGAATAATCACTTGCCAGTTTAGTAACATAATCAAATTGCTTGATTGCATCATCCCACCTTTTTTGTGAGTTTGCATTACGTCCCAGTCCCATGTAGCCCATCGTCTCGCCAGGTTTCAGTTCAATCATCTTCTGATAGTCGGCATCGGCAAGGTCATATCTTTCCTGCTCATAATAGATTTGAGCACGTTTTTCGTATAAGCTGTTTTCATCTGGTTTAATCTTGATAGCGGTTGTTAGGTCGGAAATCGCCTTAACGGTATCTTCAAGATTCAGATAAACATCAGCTCTTGTTGTGTATGCAAAGATGACATACTCCGCATCCTTCTTTGGGAGCAATTTGATAGCCATATCTGCAGCAGTGAGTGCTCGGCCATGTTCTTCCTGATGTTCTCTCAGCATAGCTATCCATGAGTATGAATAGCCGTTCTTGGGATTTTCTTGTATGTCCTTGTTAAAGAACTCCAGGGCTTCTTCCGTTTTCTCATTTTGTACGGCTTCAACCCCTCTCATGTAGTTATATGATGTAGGGCGGCCTTTTTTGTCTTGCGCTGTTGCGCTAATCGCTACTGCGAAAAGTAGCATAATCAAATAATTCTTCATACGCGACGATTGTTTATTGGATATTTGGATTTTTCACTTTAACGATGACTAATACATCTTTAACCCCAAGACATCCCAGAAGTCAGAAGGCAGGGCCACGTTTTCCAAAGGAATACACTCTTTGAAAAGTGGAGCTACTTGATTGGCAGAATAGCCAGCAATTCCGCACCCGATGCGAGTTACCAGGAAGCGCATATTGGAATGTTCAGCTGCGAATAATGTGAATCGTTGAATGGCTGTGCTCATTTCTGCAATACCTTCCATTGTGGGAATAGCGTAGCTTTGACCTTGAAGCCCTTCGCCCTGTCCCCATATAGCTCCGAATCTGCGCATGGCATGTGCTGCAGCCCCTCCACCATGGAAACCTCCGGCATTGCTGCCAAATACGAATATTTCATTCTCTTCCAGATGATCAATTCGGTCTGGTGAGACTCTTGGCCCATAGTATTCCTTGGCATAGCGACGCTTCCTTTCCAGAATTTCCTCCCTTGACATACTTCTTTCTTCACTATACATCATGTTCATCTTTTCATAGTAGGCGCGTCTAGATGACCGCTCACGTCCCCAGGTGCTACTGGCTCCAAGGTCGTCATGGCTGAATTCAACAACGTTTTCAATGGAGAGCAAATCTGTCACTTCCTTCACATTATGTGCTGACCCCATATATGCGAATGACCAACCTTCCGATTTAAGTTGCTCTATCAGACGGCGTAATCCGGCAGCATCCCATTCCCTTGATGCGTTTTCCAGACCATCCGTTAGTACTGTGACTACGGCAGTTGCATCTTTATCATCTTTTATGCGGTCATGAAGGTGGGTCAATGACAGTCCCATTGCATCATAAAGTGGAGTACACCCATTGGGCATGTAATCCTTGAAATCTTTCACTCCAGAGATAGGTTGGTTGTCAATCATTGTGCGAACATCTGGTCTGTTTGATCCTGAGTCGAATGTTACAAGAGTTAATGTGTGCTCCTGTGTAGTCAGAAATTCTTCTTGTGCACTTCGAATCGTGCAGATGGTTTCATTGATTCCAGATAGTGTTGCCTCTCTGAGGTGGCTCATAGAACCACTCTCGTCAACAATAATCAGATTATAAATACGTGCTTTGCCGTTACTCATTTTATCCTCTTTTGAATCAGAATTGTTTTCACTTTGTTCTGTAGCTTTTTCTTCCTTGCTTGTTGTTTCAGAGGGGGCGGTTTCAACCTTGGTCGATTCCGGCTTTTCCACAGTTTCTGTATGTTGGTTATTATTCTTATTGAATAACCTCCAGAATTTACTGATTTTTTTCATGTCGTTATTTCTTTATTTATTTCCGTACTTATTCTCGAACTCAGTTATTATATCAAGAAACTCTGCAGGAAGATACTTTATTGCCTGCTTCCTCAATTCGTCAGGAACTCCGAAATATGCTTCTGCAATACTTCCTGTAATACATCCGATAGTATCGCTGTCACCCCCGATGGATATTGCGTTTCGGACAGAATCCTCAAAGTCTTTACCATCGAGAAATGCTACTATGGCCTGTGGAACACTATCTTGACATGTTCCTCCCCATGTGTAGGTCGGTCTGATTTCATCACAGGTAAACTGCAGATTGTATTCAAAGCGTTTTTCTATTTCAGTGCGAATATCTTCCTTGCCACATCCTTGCCTTGCCATCATAATGGCTAATGCTGTTGCTTGGGCACCTTTTATTCCTTCGGGATGATCATGAGTACACTCAGAACTTTTCTTCGCCATAGCAAGAATGTCTTCCTTTGTGTTGAAAGCCCATCCAACAGGACCAATACGCATGGCTGACCCATTACCACAGCTGTTGTAAGGTCGATAATCTTGTTGCCGAATCGTGCGGACAAGCCATAGTTTAAATCCACCACCATATCCTCCCATTGGCCAAGGATATTTTTCTCCATACCTACTATAGTAGTGTGCGACCTCACCTCCATGTAAAAGCCAGTCAGCTGTTGCAATAGTCAGAATACTATCGTCCGTATAACTACCATTCTCGTTAAAGAACTTGAATTCCTTTGTTTTGATGTTGTTAGGAGTGAATTCATATACACTTCCTACTATGTCACCTATAATGCTGCCAATCATAACTTTCTGTTTTTAGGTTGTCAATCGATATTCCAATAAGCATCAGGGTCGCCATCGAAGGCATCGTCAATTACGTCGTCGCTATATCCTGCAACATCTTGTGCGTAGGTTCCAGCGTACTTTCCATAATGTGTTCCATATTCCTCTTCATAGGAATCATCTTGGAACATTTCATAATCATCATACTCATCCATAATGAAACGTTTTTAGAGGTTATTATATTAAAGTAATAGTCTATACGATGCGGTAACGGCATTATAACCGAAACCATTTACATATTCTGTTGCTGCCAGCATCCTTACGTGTTCACCATTAACCTTATAGAACCTTTCGCCTTCAATAATCTTGACGTACAAGGTCTGCGAAACTATGGAGTTGTCACATATTCGCTGTACAGAAACGTCTGCGATATTGTGCCATTCAGGGATGGACTTTTCGTAATTCTCATTCATATCTTTTTCTATTTAATTGATACTCTACCTTGTTTCATTGTGTATTATTGACGCTTTGAGAATTTGGGGCCATTAAAACCTCCCAGTAGGGGAGGCTAATGGTGTGACTCTTTTAAAATTCCAGTCTCATCCCAATTTTCTTGGCATCCTTATATGCTTCTTCATCAAAGGTATATAGCTTTGGAGAGCGATATGGATTGCCAGTTACTTTCTTTCCTGTTTCTCTGATATAGCCAAGTTTTAGCATCTTTTTAGGAAAGTTTCTTCTGTCGCGTATCGTGTTGTCATCTTCAGGTGGATTGAGAATGGCAATGTATATGTTTTGCAACTGAGGCATAGTGAATTCCTTGTCGAGAAGATTAAAACCAATCGGTTCAAAGTGAATCCTTTCTCTAAGTCGATCAATTGCATCTTGAATTATCTGTGCGTGGTCAAATGCAAGTTTCAAATTAGGTATTTCGTCAATTGAAAACCATTTGGCTTCTGCTGCATCATCGCCGCCTTTGATTATATACTTGTCCTTTTTGACAAGTGCATAATATGCTACGGTTACAACGAACTCTCGTGGGTCTCTTCCTCGTGCCGAATATGTTTTGAGTTGTTCAATAAACTCTGGTTGGATGCCTTTGTCATTATTAAAGAGCCTCATTGATGATTCTTCAAATAATTCTCTATGGACACATTCGTCAGTAGGCTCGTCTTTTTGGATAAAACCACCGGGTAATGCCCAATAGCCTTCGAAAGCAGGAGTCTCACCTGGTTTAGCTTTTCCTCTTTTGATAAGAAGGACTTGCAAAGAACCATCTTCCTTGTCGAATCCGAAAACTACAGCGTCTGTTGTTAATGCCGGATGCCAATATGGGGATTCCCATTTGCCTGTTTTCTTATTATATTCCATACTATTATAGTTTCATTGTGTATTATTTACGCTGCAAATTTACAAAACATTTCTAATTCCACCAAACTTTATTGCGTAAAAATTACACATTAGGATAAAATTTCAGGAGAATTAACATTTAAAATATATTTTAGAGGGATAAAACCTTTGATTAAGACTTCTGCTTGTCTTTGCCAATAGTCATTGTCTTCAGGTTTTGCAAATGGTTTCTTCGTTGCCTGAATGTTAACCCTTTTGAGGTCATCAAACTCTCCTCCACATTTGAGATTAGGTTGAGTTGCTTCAATATCAGTATATAGAGTATCATCAAAGAGTGCAACTTCTGGGTCTATTTTCAGTAAAATAAGTTCTGCTCCTTCTGCTTGTCTTTCTTTTATTTTTGGTAATCGAGAACAGAAACTTGTTCTAACAAAGTCTTCGAGATCCATTCTTGCATCGATGTCTCGTGTCAATGCCATGTCTTCTCTAACAGGCATGGTAATACTTTCATCAAGACATCGCTTAAAGGATAATAGTCCACCATATTTTATAATCGACTCTAATCTATCTTTCTCTGTAAAATGATACAAATATTCAATTCCGTTCGACTGTAAATAACTTCTAATCTCATCTTTGTTTGCTTTGAAGGAAGGTGAAAAGTGGTCTCTTTTTAAATATGATATTGGCTCATCATTCTGAATGGCAATTTTCTCTTCTTCTTTGAAGTATTTACGTAGGAACAAATTGAGTTCGGAAATATCTTTCTGAGGCAGACTGTATTTTCCCTCTTTGTACTTTTTATGTATGGCCATTGCCAATTCGTCATTCATAAGAAATCCATCCTCTGATGCCCTTTCTGGAGAACTGGATTCAAAGATTTTTTTTGAATGGAACAATCTGATGGCATCTCTTTTATATATTGATTCATTGCCTACGATTTTATGAACATAAGCCATAAAATGTGCAGAATATAGGTCGGCAAGACTCATTTTGTTTATGTCTGCATCAATTATATTTGATACTAATTGCTCTCCATATAATTCAACAAGGGACGCTCTTAACCTGTAAGCGCGTAATTTGTGTTGGACGTTTATTGGCAAACGGGTGTCATCATACTTCTCATCTTTATCAGTTTCCTTATCTGTCCAATATATTGTTCTGGAAAGAAGTAGATAAAGTGTTTCCAGAAATACATTATGGAGTTTCGGGCTTAGAACAAGAAGTTGGTTCATTCCCTTTTGTCCTAATGCCTCCAGAATGTTATGGAGAATGTTTACACAACCAAAAATAGCTTCTTTGTTGTGCCAATAAATGTTGGGTGATGAGAAAATATGGTTAAATTCTTGGTGAGCGAAACGCAAAGCCAAATTAACTTTGTTTGCTCTAAAGAATTTTTGGAATAATTCGCTTGCTATATAGGGATGAAAGGTTCTCAAATACTTGTTTGCAAAATCTGTGCATCTTTCATCTTGTGCATCTAAAGAATAGAAAGAATCGGCTGCTTCAGTTCTGAAATCATCTAACAGCCTTCTGTCATTTATCTGATGGCTATGGTTTACATAATGGATGGCTTCTTTATGGTCATCCATAATACGATAAAACCTTTCTTTAATGGTTTCCAAAAGAAAATCTATGTCAGCATTGTTGATACCTGTAGCGTTCAGTTGGAGCTGGAATACCACAATTAAATCATATAGATTCTCTTTGTTGATATTATTGAGAAGATACGAGGAGAGCCCCGGCACTTTAGGAATAAAATGATCAAGATAGTCAATCTCCTCAACAGTCATATTGTTAGTCCACTTAGGTTTTGGATTCCAAGTGAGGACATGATACAAGTCAAATTCTTTCTGTTCTATGTTTTTGTCTTCAAATTCTTTCCTGAACAAGTCAAACTTTTTTATTATTAGTTCAAGATTTGTCCTTATGCCTGAAGTCGATGTACCTTCGCTTTCAATAAGCATTTTGAAGCTTGTAATGATACTTGTAAGCTCACGACCATTGTGGTCTGTTAGATATTGTAACAGACCAGGAATTTTACAAATAATTCGATACAGTTTTGTGAACTGTTCCTCATTCAGGCAATATTTCCAATGGAAATTTTCCATTTATATCATTTATGGTAGTGGGTGGTAATTCATGCTCATGTATCTTCCAACAAGCAACTGCTGAAACACTTGTTTGGTGATAGTATAATCCATATGCTCAAGAGGTTCAATGATAACATCACTCATTTTAGCAATCGCATCAACCTCTGATTCGCCAGACAGCCTAAATGCTATAAAATATAACACACTCATATCATTAAGTAACTCGAAGATATAAGAGAATTCAAGTTCTTCCTGATATTTCTTATCTGTTTCCGCTTGGGTAGCCAGTTTCTCAAAGCGAGCTGTGCACAATGAACCAACCTGTTCGTTCGGGTTGTTAGCCATCCATTCTTCAAGATAAGGCATTACTTCTCTCAGAGCCGTTTCACCATAAAATTCTATGACGTATTTTGCTGCTTCCTGGAAATCGTCAAATTCTGGCATTTCGTCGTTAGCGAAAGCTTGATATACAAGACGTGTACTGTAAGCTCGATACATCATGTTCAGCACAATCTTGTGAGGGTAGACTTGATGGGGATACTTGTTTCTCCAATTGCCTAAATTTCTCAAAGCCTCTTCAAATGCGGGTCTTAGTTCTATCATAATTATCTTTTTTAATTGGATATTAAATAATTGCCTTGCTATTGTCGTTTGTAACAACAAGTTACGCCTATTAATATAACGTAAAAATCAGCCAAATATTGCCCCCAACAAGCCAAATATAGCAGCAAACAATAGAATATTCAAAATATATCCAGCGATAGTGTACAAGCAGCCTTTCGCGTCATCCTTTACACTCGATTTAGAACCCTGCTCGTTCTCGTTACTCTGTTCATATCCCAACTGTTTCAGATTTTCTTCAAGGCCCTTATAGACCATACCTGCTGGAGAAATAAGAGTATTTTCTGAGTATTTTATGCTATGATACGTAGAAACTTCAGGTAAGTAGTTCATCCATAATGCCGTCAATACCTTAAACACGCGTATGATTGCATCGTTCTGTGATTGGGTCATTTGTATGTCCTCTGTTGAGCTTTCTTTCTGAAGATTTGCAATCTCCTTTGACCTATTGATAATCCAATCACCAAATTCAAAGTAATTCATGTTCCTACAGAAAGTCCTTGATGCAAATTTGTTCATCTTATTCTCTACGGCCATCATTTGGAAAAATCCAATCCATCCTGGCACATAAAAAGAGTGATGAAATCCAATAACAGGTGTCTTCTGAGACAGCTCATTTATGACTATGATAATGTCATTAAGCTTATCTTTCATTTCCCTCTCTGGGAACATGTCTAAGATATTGTTGAAATTGTTCATGTTTATATAAATTTAATGAGGTTTCTTAAAAATGTGTGCAGCCTTGCGGACAAGGCCGCACACGTCAAATAAACAATATTAATGGATGAAGTAATACTTCAGGCCATCCTAATTATAACACACCTTACAGGGTTTTCGCCCCATCTCTATGGCTTTTGCCAATGTAATGGCCATAACATGCCCTTCTTCGTTACACCTTTTTAGTGTCCTGCATGATTTCTTCATGTGATATGCATAGGCACAGGTTCCTTTGCTAATATACACAGTGTTGTTGTTACTGCTTGATACATTGGGTATCAAGTACAACAACGCTGCAAGCAAAATGGTTTTCATACGACACGGGCTTTTTGTAATGTTACTCTATTAAAAGCATTCGAGAACTGTACAATCCTTACTTTCTGGGCACCTTTGA
>JAEEGH010009354.1_pt1 | contig 22862 bp, 28 predicted proteins | sample 9134181 | NCBI WGS metagenome assembly JAEEGH01 (sample SAMN16246544, study PRJNA631951) | gut metagenome | biome: gut microbiome; feature: rumen; material: DP-attached | host: Bos | place: Iran: Karaj | collected 2018-10
GGTAAGGTTTGCCTCAAGGGACTTTCTGCTTGGGAGAGAGCTGAGGCTATAATCAGCATTGCTCATCCAGACTTCCGTGACGAGCTTATCGCAGAGGCAGAGAAGATGCACATTTGGAGAAGATCAAATAAATAAACTTAAATATTATTTTGCATAAAATGTTATAATAATTGCAAAAAGTATAAAAACATGCTAATATATAACGCGTCGCGCGAAGTGCGACGCGTTATTGTTTTATTTATAGGAGTGTTATATGAAAAAGAAATTAGTAATGTTTTTAATGGCAATGATGGTTTCAGCTACAGCAGTGGGAGTTACTTCAATTTCCGCAAATGCCGCTGAACTTACAGAAGAGCAGCAGACTGCTATGTCAGAGAGCGTTGCAGCAATTGCAGCAAATCCTCAGGCTATTAAGGTAATGAGCACTATTTTTGATGCTGAGTACTATGCTACAACTTATCCAGATGTAGTTGCTATTGTGGGAAATGATGCTCAGGCATTATTTGCACACTATATTAGTTTTGGTATAGGCGAAGGAAGAGATGCTTCTGCTTCCTTTAATTTGGATGCTTATGTTGCAGCCAACCCAGATTTAGTAGATGCGTTTGCAAGCTTAGGTATGGAAATTAATGCTGCAAACTACATTAATCACTATGCAGCTTCAGGTATCAATGAGGGACGTGTTTCTACAGTTGCTGGTGCAGTTGAAAAAGGAATTTCGGTTCCTTCGTTAACAAATTCAGAGGTTGTTTTAGCACAGCCGGTTGCACCAACACCTAAGAAGAAGGTATGGGCTACAGGTGGTGGCGGTGGAGGTTCTACTCCAGCATCTGATTCGGCTAGCGAAACAAGCTCAGATTCAAACAACAGTGCCTCTGATTCTGATAGAGAGGCAGTTCGCCAGATGTGGTCAAACATGCCAGATGAGGTATTTAATTCACTTTCAGATGAGGATATTCAGATTCTCCTTAACAATGAGAATGCTGTAATTGGCTCAGACAATAAGGTCTATGCTTCACAAGAAGAGTTTATGGCAGCTGTAACAGCAAGTTCTTCTAGTTCGGAAGATTCGTATGAAAATAGTGATAGTATATCAGATGAAATATATGTCGTTTCAACTGGCGTTGGTACACAATCAGGCGTGGTTAATATGTCAGATGTAAATCCTGTAATTTATTGGAGAGGTTTGGGCATCACTACTGATAATCAGACATCTTATGATTATTTAGAAAGTGTTAAACGCTATGACGGAACAGAAATAGTTGATCAAGTGTCTAACCTTACAGAGTATTATACTAGTGAAAGCACACAGATTGGTGAAAATGAATATGTTCAGGATTCATACTATGTAGTTACTTTAAAAGATGGCACTACAGAATCATCACAGGATTATAAAGCAGCATATATTTATGCAGTTACTGATATAAATTATACAGAGTATTCTGATGGCACAGTAGAGTCAGAAGTAATTGAGGGAACTACAAGATATTTTGATGCTAATGACAATCCAGTAGATTATACACCTTCTTCAGATTCAGAATAATAATTACGACAAGAGGGCTTGGCCAATGATATGATCCCCCTTAAGTAGACAAGGTAAATAACCAAATTGATATGTACCCAGAATCCTGGACACATATTTATGAACTAGGCTGAACACATGGATGCTATCCTGTATTGTACAGGTGGCATCCATTTTGTTTTAGCCTGAATTCGTTTGTTATTGTAATAATCTATATATTCTTCAACAGCTTTTGAGAATTCTTCAAAAGAAGAATAGTCTTTCTCATAGCCATAAAACATCTCATTTTTTAATCTTCCAAAGAATGTCTCCATAATACAATTATCATAACAATTACCTTTTCGTGACATGGATTGGATAATGCCATGCTCTTGTAATGCATTTCTATAATAAGCATGTTGATACTGCCACCCTTGATCAGAATGGAATATAAGCCCTTCAACAGAAGGAAATTTATCAAAAGCTCTATTTAACATCCTCGCTATTTGTTCAAGATTAGGACTCTTAGCTAAGTCATAGGCGATAATCTCATTTGTATTCATATCTAAAACCGGCGATAGATAACACTTTCCCCAAGAAAAACTAAACTGAGATACATCTGTTGTCCATTTCTGTAAAGGCGCAGTTGTACTGAAGTTTCTATCAATTATGTTATCAGCAATCCTACCTACTTCACCCTTGTAAGAATGGTATTTCTCCTTTGGGCGTTTACCTGCCAATCCAGCCTCGTGCATGAGGCGTTGAACACGTTTGTGATTTACCTGATGCCCACGGTTTAATAATTCTCTATGAATTCTACGAACACCATATCTATGCTTATTCTCTTCGAAGATTTCTTTAATAAGAATAAGTAATTCTTCATTTCTATCAGAAACTACATCTGATTTACTAATTTCAAAATAGTAAGTTGACTTAGACATACCAATGGCCTTTAGCAGGTACTTCAATTGGTATCCTTTTTCTCTGAGTTCTTTGATAATTGCTGCTTTTTCGCCTTGAGTTCCGCAGCCCATTTTTCGTGTCTCAAGGCTATTAATTTTTTTATTGCTTCATTCTCTGTTTTTAAATATTCAGTTTCAGCCCTGAGTCTAATTAATTCTTCACGTTCAGATGGTGTTAAATCAGTAGGTATTTTCTTCTTGTTCATAGAGTCGCCATTTTTGCTCTTTCTTCCTTTTTTTAGGTTTAATCCTTCATACCCTTTGATTTTATATATATGAACCCATTTAGACAATAATCCACTATCAATTCCTGCACTAATAGCGACACTTTTTTGAGATTCACCAGCTAATACGCGAGCAACTAATTTGTACCGATATTCAGCAGAACGTTCTTTACAAGTAGTTGGATGACGAAGCTGATCCAAACCATATATATCCGCAATTTTCGACCATTGCACAATTCTTTTTCTAAAGTTTTTTTGTCCGATACCTTCTGGTGTATCAATCCACTTACCAGCTCGATACATTTCCACTGCGTTTAGCTTAAATGTAAAATCATATTTCATACAAAAACCCCTTTCACTGGATTAGTCCAGTAAAAGGGGTACATATCATCACGAAGGGGGTAATATCATTTATTAGTTATATTCTCTGCAAGAAGTCTAAAGTAAATTCCTTTTCCTGCAGCAATTGATATAAATCCAACAACCACTGCAATACTCACATGCATAGTATCAAATACACCGTATTCATAAAAAGTTGTAAGTGCTGTAAGTATTGATATAAATGTTGTTGTAAGTGCTGCTACAAAAAAAGGATAAAGAACAACCTTATACCACTTTGCAAAAAATATTCCCAGTCTATTTACTGGTCGCTTACTTCGCCTAACAGAATTTTTCCACATCTTTATCATTACAATAAGCTGCTCAAAAGTATCTGGCGTATTTTTGAAACTAATACTTTCCTTCAATATATCAATTGGAGCATTAGGAACTAGTTCTGGACGTGCGTTAAAAGTAAGCATTGCTTCTTGATAAAGGAGCAGTCTATCCCTGGCATCAAGATTACCTGATTCTTCATTGTAAACATCTTGAAGCGTTTCTATAAACATCCTTTGGTTATATGATAATTTCATTTTAAGTCTTGCCAAATTGGCTGGATCTGACATGAAGCGCCCAAATTCTTTATCTATTGTCTCTCTTGTTTTCTCGCTAACTACTATTTTCATATTGTAAATATCTCTTTTCTTGTCACAGAGTATAGATAAAAAAGGAATGCTTTTCAATAAAATAACTATTAAAATTTCATTAAATAATCCTTCATTGAAATAGTGCTTATATCCTACTTCGCTACAACTCATGACTTAAGTTTTTTGCAAAACTCTTCGAATTCTTTGTCATTTGCCTCAGATGGTTTTGACTTCGGATCTATAAAAATAGCTGAAGAAAAAAAGTCCTCTATTTGCAATAGTTCTTTCAATTTTGAAAATGCTTTCTTAGCACCATTGCCGCTCTGACAAGCAAACGTTGAAAGTCTTTTTTCTTTGAGTTTTTGAAGATTATCAATAACAAAGGTCCTGATAGGCGGTGTAATAGTTCCTGCCCATACTGGAAATCCGATTATTATTTCATCATAAATATCTAAGTCATTTTTATATGCTTCAAGCTCAGGCATTTCTGCCATAACAGCACTTTTGCCACCCCAAAAAAACTTCGCAAAACCCTTATCAGAATATGCTTTCTTTGGAACTAGTTTTAATATATCAGCACCTAACTGTTCTGCTAGTCTATCAGAAATGTATTGCGTGTTCCCCTCCAACGAATAATATACAATGAGTGTTTTCATTTTATCCCTCCACACACATTATGCTTATGAGTTCTATTATTTACATAACTCAGCTACAATCATGTTAATGGCTTTTCCATCAGCCTTTCCCTTGAGTGCTGGCATAACTTCCTTCATTATTGCACCTTTATTCTTTGATGCGAGAACCTCAGAGAAATTCTCTTCAAGGAACTTGCGGATTTCTTCTTCACTCATCATTGATGGCGCATATTCCTTAATAACATCATATCTAAACTGATACTCTTCTTTTAAATCTGTTCTCTCTGCTGGGCAAGTATCAAGCTGTTCCTTGGCTGTTTTTAAGGATTTTAAGATAACCTGATCCACCAATTCATCACTAATATTCTCTCTTGTGCCTGCATCAATTGCAGCCTTCTTTACATCAGAAACAAGGGATGAAATAGCATCTTTTCTTGCCTTGTCTCTAGCCTTCATAGCTGCAACCATGTCTTTTTGTAATGTTTCAAACTGCATTTTTAGATATCCTCCTCTTTTTTACTAGCTCAATTATATTCCTAATCAAATACAATTTCTATCCGCGTTTCTCGTATCCGCAATAATATTATTTATATTATAAATATTATAATTATTATTTTTATTATTAAAAACTAATTATAATAGGGCAGAACTCTTAGTTCTGCCCTTAAATAATGATTATTGTAATAACTCGAAATATGTTCCATCAGTTTTTATAGTAATTTCATCTCCAATATTTACAAGCAACATGTTTATCTCATCTGCATATTTAGCCTTATAAATACTGTTATTCTCATCAACTATGTATATATAGGAATCTCCATTTTCTACTATTACCTCTTTCTTGATTACTGAAATAGTTACATCTGTAGCATGGTCATAATCCATTAATTCATCAGTAGTTACATCACTATTTACAGCTACATCATCACTGTTTGCATCCTCTACTGAAATCTTTCCGCTCATAATAGCTTTGTACTTTTCTATACAATCTTCTTGAGAGGTTGCTGTGGCAACAATGTTATACTGTTCAACATTTACACATGCATACATTTTCACAAGCCCCGAGTTATCCTTTAAAACCATAATATATGTAGGATTCTCATCCAACAGTATTAATGAAGGAAATGATGCAACGTACCCTTTTTCCTGCACCTCTCCCTCAGCCGCAGCCATTGCTGAAAACTCATCTGCGCCTGCACATGGTATAAAGAATGTTTCTTTTGTTCTCTCATTTGATAAAATGAATCCTATATTTGAGCTATCTGAGTTAACAGATGTTACACCTGTATAAATCCAAATATCACCATCTTTAGCAACATATCCAAAATCAGAAGTTGTTTCTTCATCTCCAGACTCTGTCACCTTTTTGCAACCAGCCTGTCCAAACACTGAATTCCAATATCCACCTTGTAATTGTGCAGAGTAATTATATTGCTCACAAATAAGGTTTCCATTAAAGACTACATCTACCCAATTAGGCACCTCATTTAAACTGAGTTTTTGCATGTCTCCATTTACGGGGTTTACTATGATTGCACCAACAATTTGGTCTCCTCCAAATAGACCAATCTCATGATCTAAAATAGAATATACATACCAAGGATTTCCCTCCTCGTCAATTTCAAAATGACCATTTGTAATCATATCTGTAGGATATGCAAACCTTACATGTCTTTTCAAATTGTCATTAAAATATGCAGAAGGTACGTATTTCATACCCTCATTTAAAGCTTTATAGTCTGCATCCATATCTACAGGATCAACCATTACATATCCAGGAACACCATTATCTTTGTTCTTAATCCATTTAAAAAAGCCTGCATATTTAAGTGGTGCTGTTTTTACTGGTTTTCCTTGAAAATCTATCTGCGTATAATTTGCAACATCGTACTGACTTACTACCTCTGACAGTGCACCGATCTCTCTGTCACCAAGCTTTGCTGCCGATTTTGTATCCATGAGAGCAATAGAACTTGTTCCCTCAACAGAAGGAATTACTGAAATGTCTGCTTCCGTCGTGGTAATTAAATTACTATAAGCTCTAGCATGAAATAACTTACTGCCGGCAAAAAACGATATACCAAGCATCAGTATAAACAACGCTAGTGCCACTCTTATTCCCCAGCATTTTAATGTGCCACCCCAGAAAGAAAAATCTATATCATACCCTTTCTTATTGCTACGTGGGAAAGTAATGACTTCAACTTTTTTCTTTCTTTTTGTTTCCCCATTATCAGCTAAGGAAAGAGGTCCCTCAACAATTCCAAAGAAAATACACAGTGAAATTATGAAAAACCAAAATCCCTCGCTTTTGATGTTCAAAGCCGGTAATTTCCAGTAAAACCAAATTCCAGCAAATACTAATGTAGAAACTCCGCTTATTAAATATTTTTTCATATCATTCTCCTATCTTAAAAACTGCAATTATTGTACCAAAGTGTAGCCGTCTATGCACTTGTAATAAGACTGATTAATCCCACAATAATAAGAACTGGAAAGGCTATATAAAGTAGACCGCCAAAAACCAAACCCACAAGTATAAGCGGCAAGAATACAATATACATTAAGACCTTAAATATGCCCCATGTAGCTCTAAACGCAAATCCTATCAAATTGCCAAATACCGCAAAAAACAAAATAAAGAATATCAATGAGAACATAATAAATACCTCCAAATAACTATTTAGACTTACACATCTATAAATCCTGGCTCATCGTCCATAATGATGGCAGCAATAATATAAGCAATAATTCCAGAACCTCCGGCCAATGTAAATACAACCCATATTAATCTGACTATAGTTGGATCAACACCAAGATAATCAGCAATACCGCCGCAAACACCACATATTTTCTTTTCTGAACTTTTGTATAACTTCTTTTTCATAATTATTTCCTTTCTTTTATCCAACCTGTTAACAACATTGTACTGATTTAGAACACTTCTCCATCAGGTTCTTTTTTTACTGTAACTACACCATTTTTATTGTTTATAAATGTTACTTCATACGAAAGCCCCACTTCCTTAGCAAAGTCAGGGTGCTTATTTATTAATTCAATTAACTTACATACTCTAATTCTCTCGTCAACTGACATTTGAACCACCTCAATTCTTTGCTTTCATTTAATGATTAAATTATAAAATCCATCGGAAGCATAATATATGATAAATGTAGAAACTTTCCTTCGTTTATTTTTCTAATTTGGAAAAATAACCATTTTCTCTTATAATGTTGATTAATTAATAATTCCGGAGGAAATATAATGGGTAAGAAATCAACTCGTGAAGATAAAAGTATTTATTTCGAAAGTCGCGAAGAAGCAGGTTTGACCCGTGCACAGGCCAGCGAATTACTTGGATCAATAAGTGAAAGCCGCTTGGAAAAAATAGAAACAGGAAAAACTAATATATATCCAGAGGATATTGTAGAAATGTCCAAAGCTTATAAAAAACCTGAGCTATGCAACTATTACTGTACCCATGAGTGTCGCATCGGCCAAGAAACTGTGCCTGAAATCAAAACTTCATCACTATCTGAAATAGTTCTCGGGATGCTTTCTGCTTTAAATTCTCTTGATAAACAAAAAGAACGTCTGATAGATATAACTGCAGATGGCATTATCTCTGATGATGAATTGCCAGACTTTGTGAAAATCCAAAAAGAACTCGACCATATTGATCTTACTGTGCAATCTCTTAAGCTTTGGGTTGCAAATACAATAAATGAAGGTAAGCTCAATGAAGCTATTCTCGAATCATTAAAATAGTTTTTATATCACGATTAAAAATAGGCTTAATATTCTGCAATGATAAGCAGAACATTAAGCCTATTCTAGTATATGATTATTTATTCTTTTTGCTAGTGATTTCCTGAAGCTCAAATCTGTATTTTTGTTCTACGTTTGGATATTTTTCATGATCAACTTCAGATAGAAACATCTTCTTCGGGCGAATCCAAAGTGAACCGTCCTCATATAACTTTCGATAAATGACCATTTCCTCTTGTGTCTCAGAATCAAATGCTACATCCTCAACTAAATAATAATCACCCTTAAAATGTTTATATACTCTATGTAATACTAATTCTTGCATAAATAATTGTACCATCCCTTTACTGTCTTATATTGTATCTACTATTGACTTTACATCGTCTGGACTACCTGAATGAATCTTGCAAACATATGTAACATCATTGTTATAGTAGATTGCATACGATGTGTTCTCAAAATAGTATAAGGAAATATCCTGGCCGTCTACGGTATATTTTTCTTTTGTATAACTGGCATATTCATTTGATGAATTACATTCTTGGCAGGTCAGTTCATGCAATCCTGAGTATGCTAGCTTATAATAAACTTTAATTTCGCACCAAGTATCATTAATTTTCGCCAGTCTTGGCTCAATTTCTATATAGGAACAATCTGTATCCATTTGCATTAATAATTCATTATTTTTACATGCCTCAGGCAATACTAAATCCTGTTCTAATATCTGTTCAGCATCCTCTGCATTGTCTACAATTTTGACATAATACTGCGACGCAAAAGTGTACTCACAGTTGTTGAATTCAATCCTTCCTGGCTTTTCAAAGTTCTTTATATTTTCTATTGCTGTATCAGAAATAGATGTCATAGGACATGTAACCGAGACATAATGATTCTTCAAAAGATGGTATCCACCTAAATACACCCAAAGTCCAAAACCAATAATAGCACATACAACGAACGTACAAATAACGCTTTTTATTACCCCTTTCATAACATTCCTCCTCTTAATAGTTGAGCACGTTATTTTGCCAACAGGATTTTCTCCAATTCCTTCATATCATAGTTTCGTTGTTCAAAATTATTGAAATTATTTTTTACTTTCTCGTATTGCTTATCCGCTTTTGCAATATCGAGAAGTGTTCCATTTTTTATTAATGTCAATAAGTAAGCAAATGGGTTTTCAATTTTTGCCATCGAGTTATTATCTAGTCGTGTTTTTAACACGCCTGCCGCTTGCATTATAAATGATGCGTCTCGCTCATACTTTTTTGCAAGGTTGTAAATCTGCGTTATTTCTTCATCTGTAAAGTCTACGCCAGTAAGACCTAAGAATGTCTTTATCTGATCTTCGAATGGATCCACATCGATTTCTTTCACAACTGCAGCTTCTATATAATTCTTCTTATTAATTGTAATTTTATAGCCATGGATAGCTCTTCCTTCTTTTACTGGAACATAATCCCAAGTAAAATCGCACTCATTACAATCATTTATTGACTCTTTCGCTGGAGCCAAGACTCTTCGTTCAATATCTCCTGCTTTATAATTATCCGGAATCATAAACTGGTATTTTAAGTCTTCCGTAGATATTTCAAATACTCCTTCTCGCGCTGTTGGATATGCTTTGTAATTTTTCTTTCCCTCTAAATACCAATATAATGCAATTGTATACTTACCACTTAGCTGAGAAGTTACTTCCAAAGAACCGTAGGCGCCATGAACTATTTGAGAGCATAAGGCCAACGATCTGAAGAAATCAGAAGGTGCAAACTCAATATATGCTTGGGAATTATTACTACCCTTGTGGTGTCTAAGGACGTTGAACCATGGAACAACTATTGAATCATTCTTATCTGGCCCTAAATCATCAAATACCAAATGCTTATTTTGAAGTCCTTCGCAGCCTCGCTTAAAGGCTCTATATATTGTCTTGTCGTCTTCGAATCTTGTATATTTTAAAAACTCTGCTGGTGCAATTGTATATGATTTATTTTCAGGAAAAGAACTAATCATTCCTAAGATTGCATCAAATACAATATTTTCCTCTGAACTAAAAGCCATCCTACAATGCATAATAATAGCATCTGTTCTATAAGCAATTCCGATACCACCTTTTTTAAGTGGATGCTTATTGTCCTGTAGCGCTAAAAGTTTTAAAAGAGCTTCCCTGGCATTATCATTAAATGTGGCAACAAAATTGTCTACAGAAATCGATTCCTTAATGAATTCCTTTAATTTTGCTTCATCCTCTGGCAGAACCATAAGGCCATTTTCATCTACTATTGATATGGTTTCCTCATCATGGTCAATAATATTTCCCATATTAGTTGCAACAGTTTGATGTTCCACCTGTCCCAATGAACTTGCTATAGGATACTCATCATCCATAAACTGTCCCGTTTTTGGATTCACATTTCTATATACACCATTTTCATCAAGTTTTTGATATGCCATAGCTTATACTCCTTAATATATGCTACTATTATAGAGGTTTAACTATGACAATGCAATCCACTTGTCTTTGTCATAATTACTAACTTTTATATTGTCATTTTTCAGTGGTCATTCTGTCATTTATGACTTTTTCTATTTTTGTCATTTTTGGTGGTCAATTTGTCATAATACTGATTTAATGCCCACACTTTGCTTATACACTGGATTTCTAGATTTTTATATATTCCTCTATTATTTTAATATATTAATTAGCGGCTAAAATATATCCAGTGGTCATTTTGTCATACTTTATATTATTCTCAGTGGTTGATTTGTCATAGTTAAGACTATATATATGCGCTGAAATTGCCGATTTTTAAAGGCTTTTCTAAAGATGAATTACTCGGTGGTCAAAATGTCATATTTCAGTTAACCTTTAAATAAATTATGACATTTTTATATCTTTGTCTTTTTCAGTTGTCTAATTGTCATAGTCAGTGGTTCTTTTGTCATTCTCAGTTGTCAACCTGACATTCGCGTGTGGTCATTTTGTCATATTTCAGTGGTTCAAATGTCATTGAAAAACCCTGCAAAGCCTTGATTTTACAGGGTTTATTCTCTCTCTCTTATACATACTATACTTATATATTATACTTTTAACTATACTCTTTCTGAAAAAGAAAAAAGAGAACCCATAAGTTTATGAGCTCTCTCGATAATTAGAATTCAAAATCTTTGTCTGCATGTCTTGCTTCTGTTAATGCATATCCATAAAACTGTGTTGGTGTCATTAACAATGTTTTAGAATATTCTTTTACGTCATTAATCAAGTCCTCTGATAAATCAGTAGCAAAATGCGCTGGAGTTGATTGTTTTACTCTGTATGGTAAAATCTCTGGACTATTGAATTTGTAATCATTTTTCTTTGCTTTTACTAATGCTTTTGCCACGATATCGTTTACCAATTGATATTGAGGGATTCCTGTACGTAGTGCTTTGAATTTGATGTAATTTAAAATATCCATTTGAATTCCAAGATTTAGTCTTTTCTTCTTCGTGTCTTCTGTTAATGCATATTTTTCTATTTCGACAGGAGTCTTCTGCTGTTTTTCTTTTTTGGTTGTAGTAGTTTTTTCTTTTTTTATAGGCTCTTTTTCAACTTTCGGTTTTGAAGAAACAGACTTTTCTACGTTTTGTTTAACAGATTCTTTCTTTTTTTCGACTTCAGCCTCTGCCATAGGTGTATCTGAAGCAATGCCAATGTCTACATGCTTTGGTTTAAAGCCGCCTTTTCTTTGTCCATTTTTTAATGAATCAAGTTTTCCTGCCATTAGATTGCTCCTTTCATAATATAATCAGCTATTTCATAGTAATTACGAGAAACACCTGCGCTCTTGTGCTTTATTGTATTTGGCATTTGATATGTCTGCGCTTCTTTGATTGCCATTGACTGTGGAATTTCAAAAACTGGAATCTTAAAGCCTAATTTTTGGCTTTCTTCTAGCTCGTTGATTTTCGATTCAACATCCTCAAATGCCATCTCCTTGAGAGCTTTTCCTGATGTAGAGCTTAAGAGAATACCTTTTATTTGGCCTTTTACCAGTTTATCTCTTGTTTTTTGAAGTTTGATAATATTATCAATTGATCTCTTTGCTTCATCTCTATCAACATCTGAAATCATCGTTGTGATGTAAAACTCGTCCGCTGCAATTAACGCCATTTTTTTCACAATATCGTTCTGAGGGCCATGGTCGATGAAGATGTAATCGTATTCCTTTTCATTTGAAATTTCATCTACTAAATCTTTGAGAAGATATTTGTCTTCATCCTCGTCAGTAAAGTATTTTGATGCATTTTCGTATCTAGCGTCGCCACACATGATGTCAATGCTGTCTAGTTCGATAATTGCGTCATCTATTGAACCATTGCCAGTGAGCACTTCTAGAGATGTTTTTATTCCATATTCTTCACGCTCTTCTGGAGAAAGGCGCACGCCTAAGTATTTTGATAGACCGCTTGTTTGATCTACGTCTATACATAATACCTTTTTACCATATGTAGAAAGAGCACCTGCTAGTTCTACAGTGTTTGTAGTTTTAGCAGCGCCACCTTTTGTTGTTGTCACACATATTACTTTCATTATATTTCTCCTTGTTACTAATATGAATATATATCTTATGATTATTAAAACTATTAATATCCGTAATCTACATATTTATATTATATATATTATTAATCGTATAAGCAATAATAAAAATATTAACAATAAGTAACATAATATAAGTAATACATGTAATATACGTATTGCTTATAATAATAGGGAAAGTAATAATATAAATACAAAATATATTATATATATGTATAGTAAAAATAATATGTTGTGTAATAAGAATATACATAATAATATACATATGTTAAATGATATATCTAATAATCGTGATGAAGATATTGCAAATGATATAGATGATGATAATAATATAAATAATAAACGAGGCTCAAATTTATGAAATATGGAACTAAAATACAAGAATGAATAAAATATAGATAAACGCGGCAGGGAGCGATATGAAGGGTAAAATGGGGCGTATAAAGGTTATTAAAGGGTGAGATAGTAGTACATAATTAGAAAAAACATAAAATATGCGTAAAAAATTTAAAAATAAGAAATTTAAGTAAAGAAATAATACACATAAATGATAAAATAGTGTCATATAATATATTCTAATAATAAGTCAAAAAAAAATAAAGTATATAAGGATGATGATTTAAATGAATGAAAAAATATTTGAAACTAAATTGGGAAAAATTCATTATTGGGTAAATTTAGAAGCAGATAATAAAAATGTTCAGTTAGTATTTCTTCCAGGATTAACTGCTAATCATAAATTATTTGAAAAGCAAATCAACTATTTTGAAGGTAAATACCAAATAATTGTATGGGACGCTCCGGGGCATTCTTCGTCTTGGCCATTTGAATTGTCATTCTCGTTGAAGGATAAAGCAAGATGGCTCAATGAAATATTAATAGAGAATGGGTTTGAAAAACCAATAATTGTTGGACAATCAATGGGTGGATATTTGGGACAGATGTATTGTGAATTATACCCTGAAACCATAAGTGGATTCATATCAATTGATTCAGCGCCATTACAAAGAAGGTATATGACCAATATAGAAATATGGCTTTTAAAGAGAATGGAGCCGGTGTATTTACATTATCCTTGGAAGACATTAGTGCGGCAAGGAGTAAAGTATACTGCAACATCTGATTATGGACGAAGAATAATGTACAATACAATGATGGAATATGACGGAGATAAAAATAGATACGCTACCTTAGCTGGAGGTGGCTATAGAATATTGGCAGATGCTATAGAAGAAAACTTAAAATATGAAATAAAATGTCCAGCTATTCTCATATGTGGGAAGAAGGATAGAGCAGGTTCTTGCATTAGGTACAATAAAGCATGGCATAGGGAAACAAATATACCGATATATTGGATTGAGGGAGCAGGGCATAATTCTAATACGGATAGGCCTGAGGTAATAAATCATATAATAGAAGAATTTGTAGAGAATATAGAAGTGTAGTAATCAAGAATAAAACATACAGGATAAGAAAAAATGACGAGATGGTTTTTCAACTTATTAAAGCATGTGTTGAAGAAGTTAGAATTCTATTGCCGTTCAAAAATAACTATAGTATAATCACGTCTATTGTTATGAAAGGAATTGTTGCAAATGAGAATAAGTGATGTTATTGAAGCTTTAAGTCAGTATGATCCAAACACAGAGATTGTAATAGATGTAGATGGTGCATTTGTTTCACCAAAGATAAAAAAACAAGTTGTTGCATTTAAGCACAATTACAATGGAGTATTTTATAAAGATGATGCAGTAGTGTTATCAAATAAATAAAAATAATAGTATCATGAGCTTATGTTGAGATTGGAGTCAGCATAAGCTCTTTTTATTTTGAATTAGTGCGTACGTATTACGGAAATTATAGTTTGGCTTGATTTAATTGCGCACAATATATATAATACATATATATTAGTCACTGTAAACATTGTATTCGGAAAGAGGTAATAGGATGGGAGACTTTCTAGATTTAGCTAAAACAAGGAGAAGTGTACGTACATTTGATGGAAAAAGCATTAACTCTAATATAATTGAAGAGTTGGAAAAATATTCCAAAGAAATAAAAAATCCATATGGAATTCCAGTGAGATTTGTATTCTTAGATGCTAAGGAAAATAATCTTTCAAGTCCAGTCCTGACAGGTGAAAACCTATATGTTACAGCAATTGTTATGCCAGGGGTTCATGCAGATGAAGCATATGGATATTCGTTTGAAGCATTGCTTATGAAGGCTCATGAGTTGGGACTTGGAACTGTTTGGATTGGTGGAACAATGCCTAGGGAAAAGTTCGAAAAGGCTTCAAGATTGACAGATGGAGAGGTTATGCCATGCGTTAGTCCATTAGGAAATATAGCAGAGAGTATGTCTATGAAGGAAGGACTAATGCGTAAAGGTGTGAAAGCTGATAAGAGGTATGAATTTGAGAAATTGTTTTATTATGGAAATTTTGAAAATCCGATATCTGAGAGCAAAGCGGAAGAACTTGGACTGTTAAGAGCATTTGAGGCTGTTAGAATCGCACCTTCAGCAGTAAACAAGCAACCTTGGAGAATTGTAGTTGAAGACAACGAGGCACATTTTTATATTAAACATGATAGAGGTTATGACAACGGAACCTATGATTTACAAAAGATTGATATGGGAATAGGGATGTATCATTTTGAAAGACAGATAGTTTCCGAAGGCAAGAATCTCTCACTTGAAATCAATGCTCCAGAATTAGCGACAGCGAAGGATATTGAATATATAGCTTCATATAGAATATTATAATAAGTAATAAATACAGTGGTTTTTACAATTATTGAGGTTATCGCTTAAAAATTGGAGGGGTTATGAAGAAGAAAGCTTTAATAACAGTGAATGTAATTATTGTGGTACTAGAAGTAATCGCATTTCTTCACGACTGCTTTTCTTTTGGATTGGGAATATTTCAATGGTACACAGTGGATAGCAATGTACTTCAACTGATTGTGTCTTGTATGGTACTGTGGAATATTTTTAAATATAACTTGATTCCGAAATATGTTATTAATTTACATTTTATTAGTGCAGTTGGCCTGACGGTTACATTTTTAATTGCAGCTTTTGTTTTAGCGCCTGAAGGTGGAATTGAATATTACTTTCTTAGCGATGTCGCACCAATAAATCATTTTATTGGACCACTACTATCGGTTATATCACTTCTTTTTTTGGAAAAGGTTGAAAAGCTTCCCATAAGGGTGATTGTATTGCCTGTAATGGCAACACTAATATATGGGATGATATGTTTAGTTCTAAACATTCTGAGAATCCTTAATGGGCCATATTTCTTTTTACAGGTATATGAGCAGTCAGCTACCACAATAGCTTTATGGTTTGCGATAATTGCGATACTTTGCATTGGATTAGCATTTTTGTATTATAAGGTTAAGTGGAAATAAGAGCTTATGCAAATTTATTTTGCATAAGCTCTTTTTGCACTAAAAAATAAAAAGTAGTATGATTCTTCGTGGAAATGGAGGATGTATATGAAACGTACAAAAAATTTAATAGCGATGATTACGGCTTTATTCGTAATTGTTGCAGGTATTACAGGATGCTCTGCAAAAGGGCAGGATTCAGATAGAGAGGAATCAGAAGTAAGTGTTAATCAGCAGGAAGTAACTGAAGTAGATAATTCTAAAGAAGTAAGTGAACAGGCAGAAAAATCAGATGATGAAGCTGAAGCAGCTAAAGAAGACGTTGTAAATCTTGATGACTATGTAGGTCGTTATGTTGGTGATGATACTGAAATAAGTATCGAGAAGAATGATGACGACTACACTATGAGTGTAACAATTATCAGACTTACAAGTTTTAATGAGGGAACAGTTTCAGCAACTAAAAAAGGAGTTAAATTTGAATCAATAGATCCATCTGGAAAGCCTATTGAACTACTATTTTCTAAAGAAAAGGATGATTCTTTTACTTTAAGAGTGGTAAAGACAACGTGGATGTATCTTGAAAATGGTGATGCATTTACAAATATTCAGAGCAGTGACACAGAAGCTGCAGAAACAACTTCTGCCGGAGAATCTGATTTAGCGGATGGCTATTATTATACAAACCTTTTAAGTTCAGATCCTGGATATACTAATTCATATGTTAGAAGCATTGAATACATTGATGGAGGAATCTTAATTGAAGCCGCCTTTACACAATTTGATGAGTCTACCTGGGATGTTCTAGGGGAACTTGATAATGCAACATATTTTATTGCTGTAAACGAAAACACACAATATATGTTTGGTGGCGGTGAAGAGGCACCAGACTACGTAAGTTTTAGTCAGTTCAAATCTGATTTAAGCGGATTGATGGATTCAGGACTTGGCTTGCAGATTAAAATAGAAAACGGTATTGCAACAGAAGTAGGTGTATTTTCATAAAACTTGAAATGTAGAGAATGGTAGTGTGACATTTTTGTGATATAGCAAATGATATTCTTAATCCAACAAATAACAAAACATTAACTCTTGTTAAGGAGGATTAGAATATGAAAAAGAAATTTTTGGGTTTGGTATTATCACTTGTAACAGCTATTACAATTTTCGCATTTGTACCTACAACTACAGTTAATGCAGCTATGCTTAATGAAATATCTTCTGATAAGGCTCTTCAAATAGCATTGGACAATGCAGGATATACAGAAGATGAAGTTGGATATTCAAAGGTTAATGACGAAGTAGAAGATGGTGTTAATCTATACGAAGTAAAATTAGTTGTGGGCCATCTTGAATACAATTATAAGATTGATATGACATCAGGGCAGATTATTCAGTGTGATATTGATCAATAAAGATTAATTAAATAATAGGGAGAATCACGGAAAATGCAAGCGAAGGGAATGAGACATCTTTTAGTTTTATCACTATTATTGCTACCAGTTTTTACAACTACTGCTTGTACACAGGATGATGACGATGATGAGGAGATTTGGGTTGAATCTAAAGAAGATAGAATCAATGAGCTTGAAAGTAATCAAGATGAGCAAATCACTGGAGATGTAACTGAAGAAGTGGAGGTAGTTGAGGAAGAGTCCACTGATTCTCAAACAGAGGCAGATGAGTTATTCAATAAGGCTATTGCTGGTGAAATAATCGTCAATGCAACATATGAAGACGGAACGGATTGTTCTTACTATGTCACCGATTTGCAGTTTGATGAAGATGAATGGGATTCATATAGTATTGGTGATAAGGTAGATCTAGACAATGATGGAGTAGACGAGTTAATCATTAATGGTCCCTATGGTGGGATATATCTAGATGCAAGGGATGGTGCTGTGTATCAGTTGGCATGTGGTGAAGGAACCGCAGGTGAGCTTACATATGTAAATTATAATGGCTCGACCTATATATGTCATTTTGATACTTCGCACAGTGGAAGAGAAGTATACTTATTGGATGAATATAATGGCAATGGCGAAATAGTAGATAGCACCAGCTTGATGGCTGAATATTGGGAGTTAGGCTATTACGATGAAACTGCCACATGTCATTTTGGTGATGAAGAGATTACTACAGAGCAGTATGAAAAACTGAAGCAAGAAATATTTGGATATTAGTAGGAAGGCGACCATTATGGTCGCCCTTTCTTTTTGGTGGAAACATTAAACATGGGTTCATTTTCAGAGATTTGATGTCATTGTGTATACATTTTGAAAGAGATGTATTTCCGTTAAGAACATACTTAAAAGGTTGTCCGTTGATGACCCCCAAATAGCAGATTACCATTAAGTTAATAAAAGATTTAATGGGAGGAATAATCATGGGAACAACAATTTCTAATATAAATCATACAATTCAACGTGAGGCTTTCTCTGTTGCTATAGACAGGTTTTTGCACAACCTTAGCAATGATAAAACAAATAGGACAGACTATTATCTAAAGCTAGTGGATTATGCGGAAAAATTCTGGGGAAAGAATGGAGCCAATCAAGAGAATCTAAAGAAGGTCAGAAAGGCATTTCAGTCTGAGGATAATCGCTGGGTTAATTATATTAACAAAGTAATTGATGAGTCTAATCCTAAATTTTTACATAAGATGGCGTTGAATCTTGGATATGAGGCTTTTTTTAGAGGCACAAAAATGATTCGTGCTAACAGAGAAAAATATAATTGTAATATTCCATGGCTTATTCTTTTTGACCCTACTATGGCATGCAACATGCATTGTGTAGGATGTTGGTCAGGTACCTATGGACACAAAGCAAAACTGAGCTTTGAAGAAATGGATAAGATTGTTACCCAGGGAAAAGAGCTAGGTGTATATCTATATATGATGACTGGCGGAGAGCCTATGTGTGCAAAAAAAGATATTCTTAGGCTTTGTGAAAAACATAATGATTGCTTCTTCGTGGCATATTCAAATTCAACCTTTATTGACGAGGAACTTTGTAAAAAAGTAGTGGACTTAGGAAATCTAACATTCATGTTATCAATTGAGGGCACACCAGAGACTAATGATAAACGTAGGGGTGAAGGACATTATGATGCGGTAATGAAGGCCATGGATCTTTTGAAAAAATATGGCATCGTATATGGGACCTCTATATGTTATACGCGTGATAACATTGAGGCGGTAACTAGTGATGAATTCCTTCGTTTCGTATCTTCAAAGGGCGCTAGATTCGGATTTTATTTTCACTATATGCCAGTTGGCAACAATGCTGTAAAGGAACTTATGCCAACAGTTGAACAGCGTCGTAAAATGATAGATAGAATTCGTGAGGTTCGGTCAGACCGTAGTGATATCGAATTCTTCCCAATGGATTTCCAAAATGATGGTGAATTTGTGGGAGGATGCATTGCAGGTGGTAGAAATTACTTTCATATTAATTCAAATGGCGATGCGGAGCCTTGTGTTTTTATCCATTATTCAGACTCAAATATCAAAGACAAATCTATTCTTGAGATACTACAAAGTCCTTTGTTTATGGCATATCATGAGGGGCAGCCATTTAATCGTAATCACCTTAGACCATGCCCGATGTTAGAAAATCCAGAATTGCTCCGTAGGATGGTGAAAACAACGGGGGCGCATCAAACAAATTTGGAATCGCCGGAATCTGTTGACCACCTATGCGAAAAGGCAGATGATTATGCAAAAGAGTGGGCCAAGGTAGCAGATGAAATATGGGAAAGCCAGACACATAAGGCTCCAGCATATCAGAATTATGCTAAATATCATATAGATAATCCTGAACTGGCAGCCTTTGAAAAGAAGAACGAGAATATATCACGTAATGCACATGATATCAAAAAGAATTCGTCTGGAAATAAAACAGCTTAGTATAGAATAACAGGCTGGATAAGAATACTGGTTTAATACTAGTTAACTTATCCAGCTTTTTTATTTTTGGGTTTATGGGTGAAGAATTATATTATTGTCTGAGTAGAGGTAATTAGGAAGAAGGTTGCTAGGCTGTGAAATCTATGCTACCATGTGTGTGATTTAAGTCACGCAAAGGAGTAATAAATGAAATTAAATACTAAAGAACTAACAATTACTGGATTATTTGCAGCGCTTATTATAGTTGGTGCATTTATAAAAATTGATATTCCACTACCTTTATATACTATGCATTTTACACTTCAGTGGTTTTTTGTTTTGATGGCGGGATTTATGCTTGGGGCAAAACTTGGCTCTATTAGTGTTGCTGTATATTTGCTATTAGGATTATGCGGACTTCCTGTGTTTGCTGCAGGAGGAGGATTAGGCTATATTTTAAGACCAACATTTGGATTCCTATTAGGATTTGCTTTAGCTGCATATGTAATTGGATTTATTAGTGAGAACATGGGCTGCATAAAACGTTGGCAATACGTAATTCCTGCCACGTTAGGATTATTTGTTTATTATGCATGTGGCGCTATTTATTTTTATTTTATGAAGAATTTATATGTTGGCGAGGCAGTGCCATTTGCTGTAGTAGTGGCGCAATATTGTCTAATAACAATAATTCCTGACTTTATTCTATGTGTGCTTGCAGCTGGTTTTGCATTTCAGCTAAAGCCAATATTTAGAAGATTTGGATTGGTAAGGGGGTAATAGATGCTGATAAAAATAGGAACAAGAGGTTCGAAGTTGGCTTTGGCGCAGACAAACTATGTTTGTGATGCATTGAAAAGAAACTTTCCAGAGCATGAGTATGAAATAATTATTATAAAGACTACCGGCGATAGGGATTTGACAAAACCCTTGGACCAAATAGGCTCTAAAGGCTTATTCGTTGATGAAATTGAAAAGGCACTGTTGAATAATGAAATACAACTTGCAGTACATTCGATGAAAGACATGCCAGCAAAACCAGCAGAGGGATTAACTTTTGCAAAGTCATGGACGAGAGAAGATCCGCGAGATGTTATTTTGCTAAAGACTGGAAATGAACTTGCTGATTTACCAAAAGGAGCAAATATTGCAACCGGGAGTAAGAGGCGCTCATTTCAGCTACTAAAAATAAGACCAGATTTACATATCTTACCTATTAGGGGAAATATTGATACACGAATTAGAAAGCTAAATGAAGGTCTTGAAGATGGGACGGTATTAGATGGAATAGTTTTAGCTGCGGCTGGCCTTCACAGATTAAACATTGAGCTGGATAATTGTTACTATTTTGAACCTGATGAGATGATTCCTGCACCGGCACAAGGGACACTTGGTATCGAAGTAAATGCTAGTAATGTCGAGTTATTAAAGATGGTTAATACACTGTGTGATGAAGAAGCTGAAAGTATTACTTTTTTAGAGCGCGGTTTTCTTGATAAGATTGGTGGGGACTGTCATCTTCCAATTGGGGCCTATGCATTTAAAGAGAGTGAAGGCTTTGTTCTTAAAACAGTGTTTGGAAATGAAACAGGGGACAAGCTTGTTTTTTCGACAGTCAAAAGCAAAAATGCCGACGCTGATTTGATTGATAAAGCTGTTTTAGATATAAGAACACAGTTGGAGGAGCAATAATGGATATATTTGGAAAGGTTGTGCTTATAGGTGCGGGTCCAGGTGATATTGGATTGATGACAATCAGAGGTAAGGAATATCTTGAAAAAGCTGATTGTGTTATCTACGATAGGCTACTAAACCCGAAGCTACTTGCAATTACACCTGTAGGTTGCGAGAAAATATTTGTTGGTAAAGAGAACCACTTACATACAGTGCCACAGGATAAAATAAATGAGCTTCTATATGAAAAAGCTCGTCAGTATAAGTTGGTTGTTCGACTTAAGGGGGGAGATCCTTATGTTTTTGGAAGAGGAGGAGAGGAAGCACTTTATCTTATTGATAAGGGCGTTCAGGTGGAGGTTATACCTGGTGTTAGTTCTTCCATAGCAGCTCTTGCAGATGCTGGTATCCCTGTCACTCATAGGGGCGTTTCAAAAGGATTTCAAGTTATCACAGCGCATAGTAAGAAAGATGCCCTTGCAGATATTGATTATAATCAGCTTACTGATGATACTGTGACTTATATTTTCCTAATGGGTCTTTCTCATGTAGGTGAGATTGCTCGAGGGCTAATGTCTGTTGGAAGAAATCCAGAGACAGAGGTTGCTGTTATCTCTAATGGAACAACAAATCGCCAAAAAAAGGTGGTATCAATCCTTGATAGAGTGGAGGAGGACGTTCAGACTTCTGGCATAGATTCTCCTGCAATTATCGTCGTTGGTGGAGTTGTTGGATTGGAAAAGGAACTTAGTTTTTTTGAAAAAAGACCTTTATTTGGGGAAAAAGTTTTTCTCCCGATTATAAAGGGATTTGATTACAACATAGGAAGCAAGAACTCTCAATTATTTGAGAATGACCTTGAAAAAACACTCATTGAACAAGGTGCAGAAGTTGTTAATGTATGTTCAGGAGCTATAAATCCTATTAAATGCGACTTGACGTTCTTGAATAATCTTGATAAACAGTCTTTTATTGTTTTTACAAGTGCTAATGGAGTTAAAGCATTCTTTTGGAATCTGTTTGAGATAAATAACCTTGATTTAAGAGCTATACCAAATGTGAAGATTGCTTGCATAGGTAAGAAAACTGCTTCTGTTTTGAGAGGTTTTGGGATTAGTGCGGATATTGTCTCAAAGAAACAAAATGGTGAAGATTTAGCCGTATTGTTAAATGCACAACTAAATTCCTCATCTAAGGTATATTGGTTCTGTCAAAAGAAGACATCTGAACTATTCGAGAACACATTAGATAGTAATGTAAAGCTTACTAA
>JAEEGH010009356.1_pt1 | contig 22859 bp, 17 predicted proteins | sample 9134181 | NCBI WGS metagenome assembly JAEEGH01 (sample SAMN16246544, study PRJNA631951) | gut metagenome | biome: gut microbiome; feature: rumen; material: DP-attached | host: Bos | place: Iran: Karaj | collected 2018-10
GCGTAGGTGATGCCCTTCATCGAGTTTTCGGGCGCAATCCACGGGCCGCCGGTCTCGCTCCAGCCGTCGCAGTTGGCCGTGCCAATGGTCATGCCCAGGCGTTCTGCCTCGTCCAATGCCCAGCGGAAAAGGTCGTACCACTCCGGTGACGCAAATTTCGCCACGGGCCAGGCCGACTCGTCAATGTCGCGCATGTTTTCGGGTGCGACGTATTTTTCAAATGCCTTGAACTGCGATCCGAACGGCCGATAGACATTGAGGATTGTGGCATTGTCGATGCCGTTGGCCTTCATGGCTTCGAGGTCTTTGGTGATGCCCTCGCGGGTGATGTGGCCGTTCATCCAGTGCCACCATGTGCCTGTGGCTGCGGGCGACTGGGCATTGGCCGTAAATAATGTGGCCGACAGTGCGGCTGTGGCGATTGCGGTGCGGAGATGGGTGCTCATGCTGTGGGGGGAATGTTTGTTGGATTTTTTTTTGTGTGGCTTTGGCCGATGGCTCATAAAAGGACAAGGCAATGTCCGTCAGCTTGTTGCACGTCGGACATCGCCTTGACCCAAATCTTCTTGTCTTACTTTCCAGCCGCCTTCATCAGGCCGGCGATGACAGCGTGGTCGAAGCCCTCCTTGGTCATCTCGTTCAGACCCTTGATGGTGATGCCGCCAGGGGTGCAGACCTTGTAGATTTCGGTGTCGGGATAGGTGCCGTTGTGTTCCAGCAGCTCCACGGCGCCGAGCACGGTCTGGTCGATCATCGCCTTGGCCACATGCGGATAGAAGCCCAGTTCGATGGCTGCCTGCATGGCGGCCTTGATGTACTCGAAGGCGTAGGCGATGCCGCACGAGGTGACGGCGGTACCGGCAGCCATCTGCTTCTCGTCGATGATGATGGCCGAGCCGAGTTCGTCGAACATCTTCTTGACCAATGCCTTGTTCTCGTCGCTCACCTTGTCGTTGAATGCGATGAGTGTCGGGCTCTGCTTGATGGCGATGGCGGTGTTCGGGATGACGCTGACGAGCTGGAACGTGTCATCGGCCAGGAATCCGTTCAAGTCGGCGAACTTGATGCCGGCTGCGATGCTGATGATGAGCGGACGACGTTTGGCCAATGTGGGACGGATGCCCTCGATGACGGGCTGCACGAGCCACGGCTTGACGGCGGTGACGACGACATCGGCATCGGCCACAGCAGCCAGATTGTCGGTCATGATGTTGATTTCAGGCACATCGGCCTTGATTTTGGCCAATGTCTCCTTGTTTGGTTCGCTGACGGTGATTTCTGCGGCCTTGAAGACCGTTCCTGTGGCGAGGCCGCGGGCTGTTGCGCCGCCCATGTTGCCTGCGCCGATAATGGCAATTTTCATAATTTTATTTTTGTTTTGAACTTTGATTCGCCTGGAAATATTTAACCACGAAATTCACGAAAAACACGAAAATCCCGCATCATTAGTTGATTGTAACCTATGCTCCCTCCCCATTACGGGGGAGGGCTGGGGAGAGGGTCTGTGTCTTCTTACTTCCCGAACACCTTGATGTTGATGTAGCGTTTCGGGTGCGCCTTGATGTCGTTCACGAGGCTATCGACATCGGCCAAAGTGCCTTCAAGCTGGCGATGCAGTTCGTCGCTGTTGATGAGGCGGCCGGCCGTGCCCTGCGTGCTGTTGAGGGCCGACACCATGAGGTTGACCGAATCGAGCGTGGCGTTGGCTTGTCCGATGATGTCGCGGATGCGGGCCTCGCGCAGTTCGACGCTGAGCGTGTCGAGGTTGGCGGTGGCATTGTCAACATTGTGCAGGATGCCGGGCAGTTCGCGGTTCAGGTCGGTGAGCGTGCGGTCGAGCTTGTGCGCCAAGGTGTTGACCGACAGCAGCGTCTCGTTGAGTCTTGTGTCGTGGACGACGGTGTTCAGCCCCGTGAGCAGCGAATCGACTTTCGGCAGCAGAGCCATAACTTTCGGCATCGCATCGGCAATCCCATCGGTCAGACCGGGAGCCATTCCGCCGCCCAGCAGGGTGTCGCCGGCCGCCATAAAACCATTGGCCGCATCGCCCAAAGTCAGGTGGATGTTGCTGTTGCCCAAAAGGTCGGGCACGATGATGGCCGATGTGCCACGCGGCAGTCGCAGCGACGGGTCAAGGTAGAGGCCGAGTACGACCTCGTTGGTCGCGTAGTTGTAGTGCATCGAGCCGACGAAGCCCACTTTGTAGCCGTTCAGCTTCACATGGCTCGACTCGGCCACACGTTCTACATTGGGGCTCTGCATGTAATAGACCGTGCTGGTGTGCAGCTGTCCCTTCAGGAACTTGATGCCAAAGACCATCGCGACGATGGCCACGATGGTCCAGATACCGATTTTTATCTCTTCTGCGCGTTTCATTATTCTAAAGTTAAGAAATAAGAGTTTTGCCATCTGGAGCAAACGACCCTTTCACTCCCTTTTTACTCCCTTTTCACTCCCCTTCAAAGCCCTTGAATTTACCTTATTCTATTCCCGTTTTCGTCGAACCGCACCACAAATGCGTCGGGGAACGCCTTACGCACCTCGACGATGCTCTGTTGCAGGTCGGCGCGCTCCTTGCCCTCGCCGTAGGTGTAGCGGAAATAGCCGGCCACCTCGTAGCATTGCACCGGCCACAAGCCCTTCAGCGCCGCATCGCCACGCTTGAAGCGGGTCGTCGAACTCATGAACTGGATGCGGTAGCAGGCGCGTTTGGCCAACAGCGGAACGGGCGCACCCACGGGAACCTCGGCAGGCATTGTCGTGTTTGTGGCCAATGCCGTTGCCGTCTCGGACTTCTGCGTCGGGGTTGTCGTCGGGGCCGATGGCTCTGACTGCGCCGGTTCATTGGCCACAACAACCGCAGCCGATGCGGGCTTCTCATCGACCGTTGGAGTGGCCGTCACAGGTTGAGTCTGGGTCGGGATTGTGGCCGATGGCGTTTCGTCCGCGACCGCAGGGACATTGGCCAAAACCGGAACCTCGGACTCCTCACGCAGCTGACGGCGCTCCCAGTTGCGCTTGTACTGCTCAAAGCCCTTGAAGAGCGATACGGCGAAGAGGTCCTGCGCCTCGGTCGAGTTGAGGAACTTCTCTTCGTTGTAGTTGGTGATGTAGCCCAGCTCTACGAGGATGGCAGGCATCGGGCTGTAGCAGAGCACGAAGATGTTCTTGTGTTTCACGCCGCGATCCAGCGCATGACTCTTGTAGCTCGACTTGCGCAGGGCCGACATGATGTTGTCCTGCACGTAGTGGGCCACCTCCATGCTGTATTTGTTGTGCTTCTCGCGCTGCGCCTGACAGAGAATTTTCGTCTCGATATCGACCGCCGTCTCGAAGTCGATCTGCTTGCCGTCGATGTCGAGGTTTTCGCGCTCGATCATTGTCCGTTCGCGGATTCGCTTCTGTTCGGACTCACTCTTGCCTTGCAGGCCCGTGATGCCGAAGACGTAGGTCTCGACGCCCTTGGCCGAACTGCTCTGCGCCGAATTGACGTGAATCGAGATGAAGAGGTTGCCCTTGGCCTCGCGTGCGATGCGGGTGCGGTCGGGCAAGGTCGGATAGACATCGGTCGTGCGCGTATAGACGATTTTCACGTCGGGGTGGTTCTGTTCGATGAGTTTGCCGAGCTTGAGCGCCACGTTGAGCGCGATGGTCTTCTCGTCCTGCTTGAATTTGCGGTGCAGAGTGCCCGGGTCGCCGCCACCGTGACCGGGGTCAATGACGACCACGAACTGTGACGCTGCAAAGACCTGCAACGAACCGAAGAACAGGGAAAAAGCCAGGACTGTCAGTCGGAAAAGATAGCGGCTCATAATCTGCTAAAAATGTCATGTTGAGTGGCTCGGAGCATCTCCAGATGATGATTGTGATTCTTCGCCACGCACAGAATGACAATGATGGGAATAATCTGTATGTGAATAATGCTGCAAATCTACTGAAAAACTTGCACAACTCCAAATTTATTCGTACTTTTGCGGCGTTTTCAACTGAAAAACCTCCGCAACTCTCCGAAATTTATGAACGCAAAACGCAAATTCGGCCTTTTGGGTCATCCGCTGGGCCACAGTTTCTCCCGACAGTTCCACAACGACCGTTTCGCGCGCCTCGGCATCGATGCCGTCTATGAGAATTTCGACCTCGACGACATCGCCAAGTTGCCCTCCGTTTTGGCCAATGAACCTGACTTGCGCGGCCTCAACGTCACGATTCCGTACAAGCAGGACGTGATGCAGTTCCTCGACGAGCTTGACCCGTTGGCCGAGCGCATCGGCGCCGTCAATGTGGTGAAGATTGAGCCATCGGCCGACAAGAATACCCGCGTAGCAGGAGTGCGTCTGAAGGGCTACAACTCCGACATCGTCGGGTTCCGCGACAGTCTGCGGCCGATGCTCCACGGCGGCGAACGGGCGGCTCTTGTGCTCGGTACGGGCGGCGCAAGCAAGGCCATCTTTGTGGCGCTACGCGACTTGGGCATCGAGCCGGTCTATGTGTCGCGCACGGCGGCTCCCGGTCGCTTGACTTACAGCGATTTGACGGCCGATGTGATGGCCTCGCACCTCGTCATCGTCAACTGCACGCCGCTTGGCATGTTCCCCAAGGTGGATGCCTGTCCCGACATTCCGTACGAGCTGCTCACGTCGTCGCACATCTGCTTCGACTGTGTCTATAATCCGGCCGAAACGCTCTTCATGAAACGTGCGGCCGAGCATGGTGCACAGGTCAAGTGCGGCTACGAAATGCTTGTCGGACAAGCGATTGAAAGCTATCGGATCTGGACGGAGAGACCCTAACCCCAGCCCTTCCCCGTTATGTAGGGGAAGGGAGTATATACCAAATGAGGCGTTTTCTTTGGCCGATGATTTCAACCTTGATTATGGCCGATGGCTCACGTCCACAAAATGACCGCAGGGGGACTGCCGCGCCATATTTCGCAGGTCGAGAAACGTAAGGCTTGACTTTCTTTGCTTCGTTTCTTGGGTCAAGCCAAGATTCTCGCAGCAGGTAGGACGATTGACAATCGTTCAGCGAGAAGACGAGCATTAGCGAGAGTCCAGAAATGCCCTCCGCACAGGATAATAAAAAAACTAATTTTCATAGATCATGAAACACATCTCTCTACTCGTATCTCTCTTTCTTGCGGCGGCATGCACATTGGCCGAGAACCTGAAAGAGTCATTTGAATCGGGACTGCCCAGCTCTGCGTCATCGGCCGAAACCACCGTGGCTTTGGCGTCGGGCGACTGGAAAATCAAGGGCGTCTATGCGAAGACGGACAACGGATCGAAACGCGCCACGATGAGCGGCGGCGGCTACGTGATTACGCCCGAGTTGTGTCAGCCGGGCAACGTGTCGTTCAAGCATCGCGCATCGGGCAACGGCAAGAAACTTCTGGTCGAGAAGTCAACCGATGGCGGCGCTACGTGGTCGGAAATCGGCACGGCGACCATCTCGTCGTCGTCCAACTACGGCAGCAGCTCGTTCAAGGTCAATTCGGATGAGGACGACACCGCCGTGCAGATCCGTTTCACCTGCCAGAGCGCGACCATCTACTTGGACGACATCGACATCTCGTTGAACTCGGCATCGGCCAACACCACAGACGACGGGACGCCCGATCCGACCTACATCACCGAGGGCATTCCTGTGCCGACGCGGCCTTTCCCGACGCCTCTGCACGAATATTTCATTGCGCCCAATGGCAACGACGTGACGGGCGACGGCTCGTTCGAGAAGCCTTGGCTCAACCTGCAATATGCTGTAGATCATGCCGTTGCAGGCGACCACATCGTCTGTCGCGGCGGCACGTACACCCCGACCTACAAGAAGGACGGCCAATCGTACACAGTGCGCATCACGACTTCGGGTACGGCCGATGCACCAATCGTCATCCGCAACTACGAGAACGAGCTACCAATCTTCGACTTCAAGCAGCAGCTGTTGGACAACAGCATCGGCGACCGCGGCATCCTCCTGACGGGCAACCACTGGTGGCTGTTCGGCCTGCACATCACCCACGCGGCCGACAATGGCATCAAGCTTGAAGGCTCGTACAACCGCATCGAGCGTTGCCAGTTCTCCTACAACCTCGACACGGGTCTGCAGCTCGGCTTCGGCCACGACTTCAGCGCGACGGGTTTCGGCTCGAAGAACGACGGCACGTATTGCGCCTACAACGACATCATCGACTGCGACTCCTATTATAATTGCGACTACGACAGCAACTACGGCTCGGATGCCGATGGCTTTGCCTGCAAGATGCACAACGGCAAGGGCAACCGCTTCATCCGTTGTCGTGCGTGGCACAATTCCGATGACGCGTGGGACCTCTACGAGACCGATTTCAGCGTCGTGCTCGTCGAATGTTGGGCGTGGGAGTCGGGTAAGGCGGCCGACCACACTTGGGTCAAGGACTACGTGACGAAGGGCGGCTCGATGTCCTTCTCGGGCAACGGCAACGGCATCAAGCTGGGCGGCAACGGCACGGGCGGTTCGTCGCGGGGCATCCACTACGCGATCAACTGCATCTCGTTCGGCAACAACAACGGCAGCTCGGTCAAGGGCTTCGACTGCAACAGCCACAAGGATGGGCACGTGCTCATCGGCTGTCTGGGTTTCGACAACAGCTACGACTTCATGTTCGAGAGCGGAGGTTCATCGGCCGACACCTATTTCTGCAACAACATCTGTCTGGGCCGGCAGGAGATCTGTGTGGGCGGCGACGACTGGAATGCCATCGCATCGCCCATGTCGAAGAACGGCTGGACGAACCACCTCGTGACGGGCATCGGCCGCGAAGATTTCATTTCGCTCGACGAGGAGGAGGCGCTCAAGCCGCGTGCCATCGACGGTTCCCTGCCGCGACGTTTCGCCCGTCTGGCTGCCGACAGCAAGCTCATCGATGCGGGCGATGCGACATACGAATCGACCTGCGGCGTCTATCAGCAGCTTGTGGCCGATTTCCCGTTCCTCGCTCGCACCGTCACCGGCCAGTCGCGCGACATCGGCCCTTACGAACGTTCGGCCAGCGATGACGTGAGCGAAATCCGCGTAGTGAAGTCGTCGGACAAGAAAAGGGCCGCAAAGGCTATCCGCAACGGGCAGTTCGTCATCGAGCATAACGGACTGACGGTCAACGCTATCGGCCAAAAAATGAAGTAAGGCGCATTAGCCGTAAACAGAAAAAAACAGTTGAGGGCTGGACGAAAGTGAATCGTCCGGCCCTCAATGTATTCGGGGTAAACCGTTCAGACAATGTATTTCTTGAACACGGGAATCTGGTGGAGCAAAGCAGAGGCCGCGTAGCTGAACCCGACGATGAGCGTTGTGGCCAATGGAATATGGAACAGAGGATTACCTGGCATTGGAATGTCGCTTCCAACGATGCGCAGGAAAAACACATGCACCAGATAGGCACCGAAACTGTAGTTCGAGATCGGTACAATCAGCCGACGGTAAATGCCGCTTTCGCCGATTCGGTTCGCGTAGCGCGCGATGACCGATTGGAACAGCACGAAAATTGATGTGGCGCATAGAAAGACGTTCCACGTGCTGTTATAGTAGAATGTCTCCAACGGATGCTGCCGTTTCAGCGAAAACCAATGTGTGAGCAGGATGGTGGCTAAGAATCCGACCGCGCCCATCGCATAGACAATGTGGCGTTTGTGCTTGTCCAATGGGGTTGTGTGCAGGTAATAGCCCAGCAGAAAATAGCTTGCATAGACCGACGCCGTGAGACCCGCTCGGATTTTGCCGAATGCTCCGTTGGACAGTTGGATGAACACACCGCTGAGACGGCCTCCGCCAGACAATGCGTCGGTCATGGTCTGGATGACAAAAATGAACAGCAGCGAGACCGCGATGAACGTGAGCAGCGCCTTCCTGTCGCGGGCAATGGCTCTCAGCACTGGCATACAGAGGTAGATGCCGATAATCATCTGGATGAACCATAAATGGAATTCGCCGCGCACCAGATTGTTAAGCCATGTGACGAGGTCGCCCTCGTTGTGGTACGTCAGGTGATAGGCGGTGCTCCACACGACAAAGGCCACGGTGAGGCGCAGCGTGTATTTACCTAACATCGTTCGCATCGGGATGTCGCGCCCCAGAAACAGGCATCCGCTCACCATCAGGAACAGCGGCACACACCAACGCGTCACTGCATCGAACGTGTTGCCCACAGCCCATTCCCAGCTGGAGAGGTCGGCCGCGAAGAAAAATGAGCCAGCCACGTGCAACATGATCATGGCGCACGTGGCTGCTATACGCAGGAAATCCAGATAGATGACGCGTTGTTGTAGCATAGGTTACAAATAGATATGTACACCTACCGATGGGTTGAATCCAAGATTTAATCCGAAAGATTTGCTTTTTACGTCAAAGTCATCGGTGTCTTGTTTTTTCAAGTTAATGAAGCTGATGTTGATGAGACTTGTTGCGATTCCGAAATGCTCCGTTGGGCGAAACTCAAATTTCAGTGGAGTAAAAGAAAGTGCAAATCCATTGAGTTTTTGAGATTCAGTTGTGCTCGAGATTTCTTCAGAAACCTTGGAGTGTGCAAAGTAGAATCCGACTTCTGGAGTGAAGTAGAAACGGTCGGCGAGGTGTGCGTAATATGCAGCTTCGGGTCCTACAATGAATGTGCCGACGCTATTTTTGACTTCCGAACCATTGTAATCTTCGCCCTTTTGGCTTTGGCGTTGCAACGACATTTGCAGACCGAGTCGGAAATTGTCGGCAACGAAATAGTGGAAACCAGGGTCAATGCCAATCTGGATAATTGGGTCGCCTTCTTCGGTTGTGGAACCACTACCGTTATTGACTTCTACGGATGTTTTCTGGATGCCGAATCCAACCATAGTGCCGATGAATTTATCACCCTTTTGCTGTGCGTGGAGTGTCATCAGACTACAAGCTGCAAATAGTAGTGTTGCGAGAATCTTTTTGTTCATTGTTGTCGAATATATAATTTAGTCTTACTTCTTGATCTTTGCGATGATTTGGGCCACAGTGTCGGCATTTTTCTGGAATTCGGCATTCTTGGTGGTCTTGGCCAATGTCTCCCACAGCTGCTTGGCGACGTTCAGGTTGCGCACGGCATCGCCATAACGGCGGATTTTCGCATCGGCCTGAGCCTGACCGCACTTGGTGTGAATCATCGCCATGTCCTGGCAAAGCTGTCCGTCGAGGCGCATGTTGTTCAAGACGACGAACTGGCGGATGACCTTCTCGTAGGTGCCGCACTCGGCCAGCAGACCGCCCGTGCCATGCTGCATCGCACCGAGTTCGAGGGCTGCGTTGATGGCGAAGTGGATGACGCGGCCGTCGCGCGGATATGCCTTGAAGCAGTCGAGCGCGAGATTCATATTGGCCGTAAGCACAACGGTGAGGTCGTGGTTCGACTTGTTCTGGCGACGGTAGTGCATGGCCAGCATGTGGTTCGTGACCGACAGCGCAAGACGTTGCAGCAGGCCCTGTGGCGACATCCGTTCGCCGTCCTGCTTCTGGTATTGGCCGACGAGTTTCATCTGCAGGATCTGAGCCTCGACCAATGCGTCGTATGCCTTGTCGTGACGTTCAACGTGGTCGCACAGTTCGCCCAGCGACTGGTAGAAGCCGGCCATCTTGGCGAGGTCGGCGGTGTCGAGCGATGAATAGTCGCCCTTCGGCTCATCCAGGAATGCGTTGAGCAGGCTGATGGCAGGCTCGGTGTAGTTGGTGAACTGCTCCTGCAACTCCTTCGGAAGCGCGTAGTAGAGCTTGGCCATGTCGATGTGCTGGTTGATGATGTCTTCGGCGATGCGTCCGCGTTCCTCTTCGGAGCGCTTCTCATCTTGCGTCTGAGCGCGTTCGGCCTTGACGATGGCCTCGAAGAGGACGGCGATGGCCTTCGGCTGTGCCATCTCCTGACAGATTTTCAGCGCAATCCAATATTGGCGAATCTGCTCGCTGCTGATGGTGAGCGGGTCGGCCTGCTGGAGCGGTGGCATGAGGTAGTTCATGGCAGCGATGAATGCCTGTTGGGCCTCCTGTTCCTGGCGGCGCATACGGGCGTTCTGTGCGATGCGGAGTCGGCCGATGCCCAAGATGACGGAAATCTCTTGATGGCCTTGGCCGATGAGTTCCTCGACGACCTGAGTGAGGCGTTCGGCCGATGGCTTGATGAGTTCGGCATTGCCCACAATGTTCAGTCCGTCGTTGAGCAGAATCATCAACAGCTTGGTCAGATTTATTTTTTCGCCCTCGCAGCGCGGCATGTCGTAGATGCAGTCCTTCACAGCCTGTGGCGCATCCTTCAGCGCCTGTCCGAGTGTGTTTACGGCCAATCGCAATTGCTCGCCCTCGGCCTGGCTGACGTATTCGGCCACGGCAGCCGTCTCGCCGCCATCGAGCAGCAGGTGGGTAATCTGCACGTCGCGTACGATGTCGCCAGCCTCCTTGTGCTCAAGCAGGTAGTAGCCGAGGTCGCTCGCACAGCTGCGGTGGTTGCCCTCGTCGAGCATCTTGTCCAATTTTTCGCGTAGCTGCGGCGTGAAGTCGTACAACTTGCAGTTCGGCAGTTCGCGGTAGGCGAGGAAGGGCACGCCGAGCACGTTGTTCCACTCCTCGAAGGTGTCGGGATTGAATTCTTCGCCGATGACAGCCTGCAGGTCGGTGGCTCGCAGTCCGCCGATTGATGTCAGGATGTAGCGCACGGGTTCGGCAATCTGGTCGTCGCCCAGAGCCTCGGCCGATGCCTTGATGTAGTCCTCGATGACCTGCGATTCGTCGTCGGTCAACTTTTCGGTTTTGGCCAGAATGGCCTTGATATTCTCGATTTTCTCGTCGTTGAGTGTTTGTTTGAATTCGTTGATAGTCATATTATTTTAATTACAAATTACTGATTACTAATTACGGTTTTCTCCTTTGCGGAGGGCACTTACTTTCTTGTCTTGACACAAGAAAGTAAGCAAAGAAAGTTCAAGCCTTACGTTGCTCGGCCTGCAAAAAGGTGGCCTCGCTCGCTCGTAAGCCAAACTCGGCCTGTCGGCCTCAAACAAGGCTTACCGCTTCGCAATCCTCACCTTTTTGCGGTCGGCCGCTCCACTATGGCAGTCCTAACCCGCCGTTTCATGGTCGTGAACCATTGGCCATAAATCCTGTCCTCTTTTTGTATATACTCCCCCTCCCTATATAACGGGAGGGGGCTTGGGGGGGGTCTACTTCCACAAGGCAGAACTTGCGTCGCTCGGCATCCTCCAGTCGCCGCGTGGCGAGATGCTCACGGTGCCGACTTTCGGGCCATCGGGCAGGCATGAACGCTTGAACTGCTGCTGGAAGAAGCGGCGCATGAAGGTCGAGAGCCATTTGCGGATGGTTTCGTCGTCGTAGGTCGCATCGCGTTCGCCGGCATATTCGTTGCTCTGGAATGCCTTCTTGGCCAACATGAAAATCTTGTCGGCCGATGCACCGAAGCGGAAGAAGTGGTAGAGGAAGAAGTCGTGCAGCTCGTAGGGGCCGACGAGGTCTTCGGTCTTCTGTGCGATGTTGCCCTGCTCGTCGGTCGGGATGAGTTCGGGACTGATGGGCGTGTCGATGATGTCGAGCAGATATTTGCGCGCCTCCTCGCTGCCGCTCATGGCCACGTAGCGGACAAGGTATTTGACCAACGTCTTCGGGATGGAGACGTTGACGGCGTACATCGACATGTGGTCGCCGTTGTAGGTACACCAGCCGAGAGCCAGCTCCGACAGGTCGCCCGTGCCGATGACGATGCCGCCCGTCTGGTTGGACGCATCCATCAGGATCTGCGTGCGTTCGCGCGCCTGACAGTTCTCGTAGGTCACATCGTGCACGCTCGGGTCGATGCCGAGGTCCTTGAAATGCTGGTTGACGGCATCCTTGATGCTGATTTCCCGCGTAGTGATGCCCAATGCCTTCATCAGGCCGAGGCTGTTGCCGTGGGTGCGCTTGCTCGTGCCGAAACCGGGCATGGTGATGCCGACGATGCGGTCGCGCGACCAACCCAGCTTGTCGAAGGCGCGTACGGTGACGAGCAGGGCCAATGTCGAGTCCAATCCGCCCGAGATGCCCACCACGGCGGTCTTGGCCTGGATGTGTTGCAGGCGCGTCACGAGTCCCTGCACCTGGATGTTGAAGATTTCGGAGCAGCGCGCCTCCATGTCATCGGCCGAAGCCGGCACGAACGGACGTGGAGCCACGTAGCGGTAGAGTTGCTGCTCGAAGTCGGGTGCCTTGAGCTTGCTCAGCTGGATTGTCTGGTAGCCGCCCGTGCGAGGCAGGCTGTGCGAGTAGTATTCGCTGTGGAAATCGCGTGTCGAGGCAGATGCATCGGCCATAAGGTTGCAGAATGTGCTCTGCGTGCGGCGCAACACCTTCAGTTTTTCGACATCGACGTCGCGCACCAGGATGTGCGGCTCCATCTGGAAGCGTTCGCTTTCGCCGAGCAGTGTTCCGTTTTCGGCGATGAGACCCTTGCCGGCAAAGACGAGGTCGGTCGATGACTCGCCGAATCCGGCCGAGGCATAGACGTAGGAGCACACCAGACGCCCCGACTGGGCCTCGATCATGCGGCGCAGATAGGCGTGCTTGCCCAACACCTCGTTCGAGCACGAGAGGTTGACGATGACCTGTGCGCCGGCCAATGCCATACGGTTCGACGGAGCCATCGGCACCCAAAGATCCTCGCAGATTTCGATGCCGACGGTCGTGCCCTCGAAGTCGAAAAGCAGGTCTTTGCCGATGCGGACGCGCTGTTGTACGCGCTTGCCCTTGCGGTCGGTCATCGAAAGTTCGAGCCAGCTGCCATCGGCCACCTCGACGCCCGACGCGAACCAGCGCGCCTCGTAGAATTCGTTGTAGGTCGGCAGATAGATTTTCGGCACGATGCCTGCGATGACACCGTCGCCCAGCAGCACGGCGCAGTTGTACAGACGGTTGCCCACGGCCAATGGCGCACCCACCACGACGGCCATGTCGATGCCGCGTGTAGCCTCGGCCAGATGCATCAGGGCTTCGCGCGCGGCCTCAAGCAGCGGCTGGTGATGGAAAAGGTCGGCACAGGTGTAGCCCGTGAGCGAAAGTTCGGGGAAGGCGAGCAGCTGGACGCCGTCGGCATGAGCCTGACGGATGAGCTCGATGTGCTGTTTCAGGTTATATTCGACATCGGCCACCTTGACAGTGGGGATGGCGGTCGCTACGCGAAAAAAGCCGTAGTCGGGAGTTGTTTTTTCCTGCATATTCTTCAAGGGTTGATGAGGGCGTCGAGGGGCGTGTTTCCATGCGTGGGGGGATGACGGCCAATGTCCATTTCCCGCCGCTGCGAGTCCCCCGTCAGACCCTTCCTGAGTAAAAATCGCGCAAAGATACTCATTTTAAATTTATTCATTGGCCTTTTCGCTGAAAAATTTGAAACGTCGGCCGATTTTCCTCGAAAAACAGATGCGATTCCGAAAAAATTCTGTATCTTTGTGGCCGATTGTCCGAAGCCGAGACCCGAATGACACGCGGCCGATGGGCATTGGCCAACACACACACGACACATCACATGGATTGTTTCAACGTCACGATATTGGGTTGCGGCAGCGCCAAACCCACATTGCGCCACAGCCCGTCGGCCCAGGTCGTCGATTTCCGCGGCAACCGTTTTCTGGTCGATTGCGGCGAGGGCGTGCAGGTCGGACTGTGCCGCAGCCGCGTGCCGATGGGGAAAATCGGCCACATCTTCCTGAGCCACCTGCACGGCGACCACTGTCTCGGTCTGACGGGGCTGATTTCGACGCTCGGTCTTGGCCAACGCACCGGCGAAGTCGTCATTCACGGGCCGGCCGACACGGAGCGGATCTTCAGCCCGCTGTTCAAGTTCTTCTGTCCGGACCTGAGCATGGAGGTGCGTTTTGCACCGTTCGACACGACACAGAGCAGCATCATCTACGAGGATCACGCCCTCATCGTCCGCACCATCCCGTTGCACCACCGCGTGCCTTGCAGCGGCTTCCTGTTCGAAGAGAAGCAGCGCGACCGGCATCTGCTGCCCGACCGTTGCGAAGAGTTGGGCATCCCCATCGCCTACTATCAGGGCATCAAGAAGGGAATGGACTGGACCGACCCCGAAAGCGGCAGGGTTGTGGCCAATGACCTCCTCACGACACCCGGCGAACGCGGCCGCAAGTACGCCTATTGCAGCGACACCATCTATGCCGAGAGCGTCGTGCCCATCATCGAGGGGGCAGACGTGCTATACCACGAGGCGACCTACACGCACGACGAACTTGCCAAGGCGCGTCAGCGCGGCCACAGCACGGCATTGCAGGCGGCTCAGATAGCGCAGAAAGCCCACGTCGGCAAACTGGTGCTCGGCCACTTCTCCGCGCAGTTCCTCACCGCCGAATCGGAACAGCCGTTGCTCGACGAGGCCCGTTCGCTGTTCCCCAACACGGTGTTGGCCAACGAGAAAATGACGATAGAAATCGGTCTCCAGTGAACTACGCGAGCGAAAATCATTGGCCGAAACCCAAGTATCGTCCCTTTCACTTCTTGAACTACGCGAGCGAAAAACAATTGGCCGAAATTCAAGTATCGACCTTTCACTCCCTTTTCACTCCCCTTAAACGCCCTTAAACACAATGCACATCGCAATCGCAGGCAATATCGGCTCCGGCAAATCGACGCTCACGCGCATGTTGGCCAAGCACTACGGCTGGGAACCAAAGTTCGAGGCTGTGGCCGACAATCCATATCTGGAGGACTACTACGCGGATATTTTGCGCTGGTCGTTCAATCTGGAGGTCTATTTTCTGAAACACCGTTTCGAGGATTTGCTCGACATCGCCCGATGCGGCCATGACGTGATCCAGGACCGCACAATCTACGAAGGTGTCTATGTGTTTGTGGCCAACAACTACGCGCAGGGCAACCTCTCGCGGCGCGACTACGAGACCTTCATGGCACTGTTCGAGCAGATGATGGGACTTGTGCCCGAACCCGACCTGATGATTTATCTGCGCGCCTCGCTGCCCCACCTTTTCAGCAACATCCAGCGACGCGGCCGCGACTACGAACAGAGCATCAGCATCGACTATCTGCAGGGCGTGAACGAACGCTACGAGGATTTCATCGCCAATAAATATCATGGCCGCGTGCTGATCATCGACAAGGATCCGCTCGACTTCGAACATAATCCGCTCGACTTCCGCTCGATTACCGACAGGATCGATTCGGCGTTGTTCGGACTGTTCTGAGCAACCACCAGACCCACCCCCCATACCCCCCTCCCGTTAATAGGGAGGGGGAGTATATACCAAATGTGGACAGTTCCTTGCTCGATGTTTTTTTTTATTAAGGCAAATGGCACATGTCCTCGAATCGGCGGTTGGGGACTGCCATAGTGGAGCGGCCGACAGAGAAATCGGGTGCGGCAGGCAGAAAGTAAGCACTGTTTGAGGCGCAGCCGAGTTGCGCTTACTTTCAACTGAAGCCCAGATTTCGCAGGCCGCGCAACGTAAGGCTTGACTTTCTTTGCTTACTTTCTTGTGTTAAGACAAGAAAGTAAGTGCCCTCCGCACAGGAGAATAAAGTAATTTGTAATTCATAAATATATGCACATCGCAGTTGCCGGTAACATCGGCTGTGGCAAGACCACATTGACCAAAATGTTGGCCAAGAGATATGGCTGGAAACCCAATTTCGAGCCAGTTGACAACAATCCGTATTTGGCTGACTACTACGCGGATATGAAGCGTTGGTCGTTCAACCTCCAAGTCTATTTCCTGAGCAAACGCTTCAAGGATGTAGTCGAAATTTCGCGTAGCAAGGAAATCATCATCCAAGACCGCACCATCTTCGAGGACGCACGCATCTTCGCCCCGAACCTGAACGAGATGGGCATGATGGAAGACCGTGATTTCCAGAACTATTCCGACCTCTTTGACCTGATGATGAGCCTCGTCAAGCTGCCCGACCTGCTGATCTACATCCGCAGCAGCATCCCGAACCTCATCGCCCAGATTGCCAAGCGCGGCCGCGACTACGAACAGACCATCCGCATCGACTATCTGACCGGCCTGAACAACCGCTACGAGGAGTGGATTTCGTCCTACAAGGGCAAGGTCATCATCATCGACGGCGACACCTGCAAGTTCGAGACCAACCCCGAGGACTTCCTCAAGGTGACCGACCAGATCGACTCGGCCCTGTTCGGCTTGTTCTGATTCATGTCCGATGAGAAGTAAAAAGTTATGGCCAATGTCCTTTTCGTCAGGGGCATTGGCCATAACTTTTTCGATATCGAAGATGCAGATTCACGACAGTGTCATCGCCACCACTGCACCCCAGTGGAACAGCGTTCCGAGGATGACGTGGATGTGCCAGATGCCGTGATAGTAAGGATGTTGCGGCTCCTTGTCGTGCACGAAGAAATAGACGCCCGACGTGTAGGCCACACCCTCCATCAGAATCAGCGTGATGGCGCGCAGGTCGATGCATTCGCGCACCGACGGGATGATGTAGAGAATCGACCAGCCGAGCACCAGATAGAGCACCAATGAGGTTTTGGCCAACCGCTCGAACAGAAAGATTTTCAGGAAGATGCCCGTGAGCGACAGTGCCCAGATGATGCCGAAAGCCGTCCAGCCCGCCACAAAATGGTCGTCTTCAATCAGGCCCATGCAGATCGGCGTGTAGCTCGATGCGATGAGAAGATAGACCGAACAATGGTCCAGGATGCGCAGCGACCGCTTGTTGCTGGCGTCGGGTCGGCTCCAGTGATAGAAGCACGATGCCAGATACATGAGCAGCATACCTACGGTGAAGAACGTCGCGCCGAAGGCCATCTCCCAGTTCTTCGAGTAGCCCAACCAAATAATCACCCACGCGATGCAGGGCACCAGACAGAGCCCTACCGTGTGGGTGATTGCGCTGAATTTTTCGCCTTTGCTGTGATTGGACATATTTTTGTCTGTATAAGGCTACGAAGGGGAGTAAAAGGGTTGTCATTTTTCTCCACTTCATAGCCTTTCAATACCTGAATTATAAATTCTTCATCAGGAATGCCTTGAAGTCGGCAAATTCGGCCGACATCGGGAGCGACTGCTTCGTGCCGTTCATGAACTTCTGCAACGTGGCAGGAATCTCGACCTTCTGGCCGATGATCGGTTCGACCGTATCCTTGAACTTGGCCGGATGTGCAGTTTCGAGGAAGACACCGACCTCACCTGCGCGGAGACCATCGACCAGTGCCTGATAGCCGCATGCGCCGTGTGGGTCGCAGACGTAGCCGTCGTTCTTCAAGGCCGACTGCATGGCCTTCTTGATCTGCTCGTCGTTGTAGGTTGCACCGCTGATTTCGCGGCAGATGGCCTCGTGTGCCTCCTCGGGCGTGATTTCACGCTTCAGCTGCTGGCCGCCGCCGTACAGGTTGACGATGCGGGCGAAGTTCGACGGAGCACCGACGTCCATCGCGTTGGCCAATGTAGCCTGCGTGGCGCGTGGGTTGTAGTGACCATCGGCCAGATACTGGAAGAAGATGTCGTTGGCGTTGTTCGATGCGATGAAACGCTTGACGGGCAGGCCCATCTTGGCTCCGAACAGGCCGGCGCAGATGTTGCCGAAGTTGCCCGACGGCACGCAGATCACTACGTTGTCGGCCTTGCCGGCCTTCTTCAGCTGTGCGTAAGCGTAGAAATAGTAGAATGCCTGGGGCAGGAAGCGCGCTACGTTGATTGAGTTGGCCGATGTGAGGAAGAACTTGTCGTTCAGCTCCTTGTCCATGAACGCCTCCTTGACCAGACGCTGGCAGTCGTCGAACACGCCATCCACTTCAAGCGCGGTGATGTTCTGGCCGAGTGTGGTGAACTGCTTCTCCTGGATTTCGCTCACCTTACCCTTCGGATAGAGCACCGTCACGTCGATGCCGGGCACGCTGAGGAAGCCATTGGCCACAGCCGAACCCGTATCGCCCGATGTGGCGACGAGCACGTGGACGTTGCCCTTGGTGCTTGGGTGCTGCTTGACGAAGTAGCTCAACAGACGGGCCATGAAACGTGCGCCGACGTCCTTGAATGCGCAGGTCGGGCCGTGATAGAGTTCGAGGCTGTAGATCTGCTCGTTGACCTTGACCAATGGGATGTCGAACTGGAGCGTGTCATAGACAATCTGCTTGAGGTCGGCCTCCGGGATGTCCTCGCCGAAGAATGCCTTGGCCACCTCGAACGAGATTTCCTGCAATGACATGTCCTGCATCCGCTCGAAGAACGATGCTGGCAGCGGATTGATGCGCTCGGGCATGTAGAGACCCTTGTCCGGGGCCAATCCCTTGATGACGGCATCGCTGAGGGTGACCTCAGGCGCGATGCGGTTGGTGCTGTAATATTTCATACAAATTGATATTTGATAATTGACAATTGATGTCGGCCAATGGGGTAAAACCACTATCAGAGTATTTGTATATACTCCCCTCCCTTGCGGAGGGGCCGGGGGTGGGTCTTACTTTTCCAGAACCGTCCTGATGAACTGGTCCTTCTCCAGCAGGCCGAGTGCGCCGTTGAAGCAGGCCTCTTCGTCGAACGACTGGACACCATCGGCCACAATCATGGCGGGGTCGGAGGCATCTTTTGACGGATGGTTCTGCCAGATGGCGAACGGCACAGGCGTCATCGTGTGCGTGCGATATCTGATTGGCGTCGGATGGTCGGGCAGAATGGCCACGCGTACAGGCTCTTTCCAGCTGGCGACCTTTTCGAGGATGGGGCCGACGACCCTTTCGTCAAGCATCTCCACGCAGCGTTTCTTCAGTTCCGGTTCGCCGTCGTGACCGGCCTCGTCGGTGGCCTCGACGTGCAGGAAGACGAAGTCCTTGTCGCGCAGTTCGCGCAGGGCGGCGTTGCGTTTGCCCTCGTAGTTCGTGTCCCACAGGCCCGTCGCGCCCTCCACTTCGACCTTCTTCAGGCCGCAATAGACGCCGATGCCGAAAATCAGATCGACGGCCGATATGACTGCGCCCGACTGTATGCGGTTGGGGAACAGCTCGTGCAGCGTCTGCATCTGCGGCCGATAGCCCAGGCTCCATGGCCAGATGGAATTGGCTGGGTCCTTGCCCTCAGCTACGCGATTTTTGTTGACCGGATGTTGGCCGAGCACCTCCTGGCTCCACAGGATCAGGTCGCGTAGCAGCTGCGCCGTGGCTTCCGATTCTGTATTTTCGGCCGATGGCATTTCCGGACGCCACGGTTTGCCGATGCGGTCGTGTGGCGGTGTGCATCGAACGAATTTCTTGCCGCCGCGGATTTTGAGCAGATGGCGGTAGCTCACGCCCTCGAAGAAGCGGATTGCGTTCGGATCATTGGCCAAAATCGGGTTGTCGTTGTGCTTGGCGACGAATTCCGGCAGGCGCTGGTTGAGGTGTTCGATGAGCACGGCGGCCTCTTCGTTCGAGATGTTGCCGGCCGAGTGGTTCTTGATGTTGTCGCCCTCCAGACAGATGATGTTGCAGCGCATGGCCACTTCGTCGTCGTCGATGCTGACCTGCATGGAGGCGGCTTCGAGCGAGCCGCGACCTTCAAAGACCTTGGCCACATCGTAGCCTAAAAGTCCGAGGTGGGCGATTTCGCTGCCCGGGTGGAAACCTTCGGGCACGGTGACGAGCCGTCCGTTCACGCCTTCGCGGGCGATGCGGTCTATGTTCGGTTTGTTGGCCGCCTGCAGCGGTGTCTTGCCGCCCAACATGTCGATGGGTTCGTCGGCTGCACCATCGGCCAGAATGATGAGATATTTCATTTTAAAGGGTATTTAAGGGAAGTGAAAAGGGAGTGAAAGGGAAGTGAAAGGGGCGATACTTTTAGGGAGTTATTGGGAGTTAATGGTAGTTAATGGTAGTTATCGGGAGTTAACGGACGATACTACTTGTCGTCGGAAAACTTGATAGCAATATCAAATGTCAGTTAACTACACAGACACCGTCTGTTATCTCCAGCTAACTCCTTTTAACTCCTTTTTTATCTAATATTCGCAATACTGATGATGTCGGCAAAGACACCGGCGGCGGTCACTGCTGCACCTGCGCCGTAGCCCTTGATTTCCATTGGCTGCTCCTTGTAGCGCGCTGTGGTGAGCAGGATGACGTTGTTCGAGCCTTCCAAGCGGTAGAATGGATGCTGGTCATCGACCTCACGCAGTTCTACGCGGGCCTTGCCGTCCTCCAGTGTGGCGACGAAGCGGAAGCGGTGACGCTCCTTCTCGGCTTTCTGGCGCATCTGCTCGAAGTGGGCATCGAGTTGCGGAATCTTCTGCCAGAACTCCTCAACAGGGCCTTCGAAATACTCGTCGGGGATGAACAGGTGCTTCTCGACATCCTCCTTCGAGATCTTGTAGCCGGCCTCGCGCGACAGGATGACAATCTTGCGGATGACGTCGCTGCCGTTCAGGTCCATGCGCGGATCGGGCTCGGCATATCCGGCCTCGCGTGCCATGCGGATGGCCTTGCTCATCGGGACATCGGCCGAAAGCACATTGAAGATGTAGTTCAGCGTACCCGAAACGACGGCCTCGATCTTCAGGATTTCGTCGCCCGAGTTGCGCAGTGCGTTGATGGTCGAAATGAGCGGCAGACCGGCACCGACGTTGGTCTCAAACAGATATTTGATGCCACGTTTGCGTGCGGTGCGCTTCAGCTGGCGGTAGTTCTCGTAGTCGCCCGAAGCGGCCACCTTGTTGGCGCACACGACACTGATATTGTGCTGGAGCATCGACTCGTAGATGTTGGCGATTTCGGCCGATGCAGTACAATCGACAAACACGGCGTTGAAGACGTTCATCTCGGTAATCTTCTCGCGGATGATTTCCGGCGTCGATGGCTCGGTGCTCGCGTTCAGCTGCTCCTCCCAAGTGGCGAGGTCGATGCCGTCGCGGCTGAAGATGCAGTGGCGGCTGTTGCTCAGGCCGACGACGCAGAGCTTCAGGTTGCGGTGCTGCAACAGGTATTCCTGCTGCTTGTGGATCTGTTCGAGCAGGCTGCGGCCGACGAGACCCACGCCCGTCAGGAAGATGTTCAGCACGTTGTAGTCCCACAGGAAGAACGAGTCGTGGATGACGTTGATGGCCTTGCGCAGGCTCTCCTTGGTCGTCACGAACGAGATGTTTGTCTCCGATGCACCCTGTGCGCAGGCGATGACGTTGATGCCGTTCTGACCCAGGATGCGGAACAGCTTGCCGGCGATGCCCGGCGTCTGCTTCATGCGTTCGCCCACGATGGCGATTGTGGCCAAGTCATGCTCGGCCGTGATGCTGTTGATTTCACCGAATTCAAGCTCCTTGGCGAACTCGCGGCGCAGGATTTCGACGGCGCGGTCGGCGTCACCGTTCTTCATGCCGATGGTCGATGAGTTCTCGCTCGATGCCTGGCTGACGAGGAACACCGAGATTCCGTTGTCGGCCAATGTCGAGAAGATGCGCTTGTTCACGCCCGTCACACCCACCATGCCGAGACCCGAGATGGTGACCAATGCCGTGTCGTTGATCGACGAAATGCCCTTGATGAACTTGCCGCTCACATGCTTCGGATTGGCATGAATCAAGGTGCCCGGCGCGTCGGGGTTGAACGTATTCTTGATGACGATCGGGATGTTCTTGTGATAGACAGGGAAGATTGTCGGCGGATAGATCACCTTCGCGCCGAAGTTACACAGCTCCATCGCCTCGACGAACGACAGTTCAGGAATCACGTAGGCCGTGTTGATGACACGCGGATCGGCCGTCATAAAGCCATCCACATCGGTCCAGATTTCGAGCAGTTCGGCATTGAGCGCGGCTGCCACGATGGCTGCGGTGTAGTCCGAACCGCCACGACCCAGGTTGGTCACCTCGCCCGTCTTGCTGTCGCTCGAGATGAAGCCGCCCATCACGGCAATGCCCTTGTGGTCGGCAAATTGGCCGATGACATTCGGATTCGTAGCGTCGAAATCGCACACGTTCTTGCCGTACACGTTGACCGTCTTGATGATTTCGCGGCTGTCAACCCATTTCGCGCCGTTGATGACGGTGGCTATGATGCGGCTTGAGATACGTTCGCCGTAGCTCACCACGGTGCAGAGCGTCTTGGCCGACAGTTCGCGGATCAGGTAGATGCCGTGATAGATGTTGCTCAGCTCGTCCAATGTGCCCGTAATGAAGAGTTTCACGGCGGTGAGGTCTTCGCCGTCAAGCAGGCCGTTCACTACGTCAAAATGACGCTGGCGGATGAACTCAAATTCCTGTTCGAATGTCTTGTCGCCCGCAGCAGCCTTGTTGGCCGTTGCAATCAGACGGTCGGTGATGCCGCCCAGTGCCGAAACGACGACGATGACGGGTTCGTTGCGGCTCTCGACGATTTGTTTGACATTCTTGATGCTTGCGATGGAGCCCACCGAGGTGCCTCCGAACTTCAATACGTGCATATTTCCTTGATGTTATGAATTTCTTATTTGGGGCACAAAGATAATAATTTTTTCTCAATATGCCGCTTTTTCGGCCCACATTCCTGACAAATTGCAATTATTTTTGGCCAATTTGTTTGCTGAATGTTTAAAATGACTATCTTCGCACTCTTGAAAAACCTTCGCGAATGCCCTCCAAGGCCGTTTTTTTGCCCCCTTTTCCGGCCGAAAACGCCATTGGCCGACATTCCATCAAAACTTTTTTGACCAATGGAAATCCAACTCATCCGCATCGTTGAAGACACCACCGTCGATGGCCCAGGCTGGCGCACCAGCGTCTATTGTGCCGGCTGCCGACATGCCTGTCCGGGCTGCCACAACCCCGAAACCTGGTCGTTCACGGCCGGTGAGGCCGTCTCTGTGGCCGATGTCTTTGACCGCATCGCACAGACCGAGGGC
>JAEEGH010009359.1_pt1 | contig 22856 bp, 22 predicted proteins | sample 9134181 | NCBI WGS metagenome assembly JAEEGH01 (sample SAMN16246544, study PRJNA631951) | gut metagenome | biome: gut microbiome; feature: rumen; material: DP-attached | host: Bos | place: Iran: Karaj | collected 2018-10
TCCCGACGCGGACGAGGAGCGCGTGCGCCGCGCGGCGGCGATGGTCCACGCGGACGAATTCATCGAGCGTCAGCCGAAAGGCTACGACACCGAGGTCGGCGAAGGCGGCGTACGGCTGTCGACCGGTCAGAAGCAGCTGATCTCGTTTGCGCGCGTGATCCTTGCGAACCCGCAGATCTTCGTGCTCGACGAGGCGACGAGCTCGATCGACACCGAGACCGAGCAGCTGATCCAGAACGCGATCACCGAAGTGCTGAAAGGCCGCACGAGCATCGTCGTGGCGCACCGTCTTTCGACGATCCGCAACGCGGACCGCATTCTCGTCATTCGCGACGGCGCGATCGTTGAGCAGGGCGATCACGAAACGCTGCTGAAGAAAGGCGGCTACTATCACGACCTCTACATGCACCAGTATGAGGAGGACGCGATGCAGGAAGCGCTGAAATAAGGGCGCTGAAAGGATCTCGTATCGTGCAGCGGCGCTGCATACCGTTTCAATGCATGACAAAAACCGGTCGGGTGCTCCCCGACCGGCTCTTTGTTTTTGTGGAATCAGAGGTATTTGACCTGCAGCGAACCGAAGTTGACGTCCGCGCGGATGATGATGTTCTGCGTCGCGTCCGGATCGGGATCGCCGGTGCAGGTGAACGCCGCAAACGAGGTGTCGGAAGACTTCACCATGCGGACATGGCGCGGCAGCAGGATCGTGATGTTGCCGAAGTTCTGGTCGATCTTCAAAAGGCAGTCCGGCACAAACGTGATGACGTTGCGAAGGTCGATCGTATAGTCGCCGAAGTTCGAGTCGATGCTGCCCCCCGCGAGCACCTCGCGGTCATAGGTGATGTAGCTGTTCCCGAAGCTCATGTCGGCTTCCAGATAGTTGTTGTCGTCCGAGTAGTCGAGCGTCGGCTTGCGGTCCGAGTTGTTTTTCGCGGCGTACTTCTGCTTTCTGCGGAAAATATGCGTCTTGCCGAGAATGACCATCACGAGCGCGATGATCGCGCCGATCAGCAGGATTACATACCAGCGGACTTCGGGCAGCGTCGTGTTGCCGTAAGTCAAAAGGATGCGACGGACGAATTCATAGCCGCCGAAGCCCATCATGACGGAGCCGAACGTGATGCTGCTTCTGATCGAGATCAGACCGAGCGTGAAGATCAGCAGCGGCCATACGACGTCCCAGCCCTTCATCGGCGGCTCCAGCTTTTCATAGGGGAACATGCCCGCTACGCTGTGCAGCAGGAAGAACAGGCATACAAGGATTGCGCCGATGCAGAACGCGATCGTCTGCCAGTTGCCGCTGTGCCTGTTCCATTCGAATTTGAAGCTCTTCTTCGGATCGTCCTTCGGCACTTCATCCTTATCTAAAATGATAACGTGCGGTTCGACCGGCTTGACGCCCAGGAGCTCGTCCACCGAGACGTCGAACAGATCGGCCAAAAGCGGCAGCAGCGTGATGTCCGGACAGCTGACGTCGTTTTCCCATTTGCTGACCGCCTGCGCGGAGACGCCGACCTTTTCGGCAAGCTGTTCCTGCGTGAGACCTTTTTCTTTTCTGAGTGCGGCAATGCGCTTGCCGAGCGTTTCTTTTTGTTCCATGGTTGTTTCCTCCCTGTTTTTGTCGGCTACAGCATAACAAACCCGTCGAAAAAGAACCATCGACCGTCGGTTGAATTTGCGGATTTTCCTCTACCCTGTCGGTTGAGTCGGTCAAAATCGTTCTATCCGTACGGTTGAGTCGGTCCGTTTTGCTCTCCACCTGCGGTTGAATCGAACGATTTCACGGATATTTTACCGATTTTATTTACAAAGGTCAAGAAAAACAGTATAATAAATGTTTGAAAACGGAGGTTTTGGTATGGCGTTACGCAACATTCGCAAAAACGACGATCCCGCGCTCTACAAGGTGTGCAAGGACGTCAAAAAGTTCGATGAAAAGCTTTCCGTGCTCATCGACGATATGATCGAGACCATGAACAACGCGGACGGCGTGGGACTTGCCGCGCCGCAGGTCGGCGTGCTCCGGCGCGTGCTGGTCATCGATGTGGGCGACGGCCCCGTGGAAATGGTCAATCCCGTGATTCTGGAATCCTCCGGCGAGCAGGGCGGCATGGAAGGCTGTCTCTCCTTCCCCGGCGAAAGCGGCTACGTCGTGCGTCCGAACAAGGTCAAGGTCGAGGCGTACGACCGTCACGGCGATCTCTACGAATACGAGGGCGAAGGGCTGTTTGCCCGCGCCGTCTTCCACGAGACGGATCATCTGGACGGCAAGGTCTACAAGCGTCTGGTCACCGAGCCGCCCGAAGGCTGGAAGGAACCGGAATAACATGCGGATCGCATTCTTAGGCACACCCGAATTTGCGCTTCCCTCGCTTGCGATGCTGATCGCACGCGGCGATACCCTGTGCGTCTTTACGCAGCCGGACCGCCCCGTCGGGCGGAAAGCGGTGCTGACGCCGCCGCCGGTCAAGGCGCTTGCGCTCGAACGCGGCGTGCCCGTTCTGCAGTTTGAGAAGATCCGTTCGAAGGACGGCGTTGCGGCGATGGAAGCCTTTGCGCCGGATCTTTGCGTCACCGCAGCGTTCGGACAGCTTCTCTCCGCAAAGAACCTTGCGATCCCGAAATACGGCACGATCAACGTGCACGGCTCGCTGCTGCCGAAGTACCGCGGCGCGTCGCCGATCCAGAGCGCGATCATCGACGGCGAAGCCGAAACCGGCGTCACGACCATGCTGACCGACATCGGCATGGACACCGGCGACATTCTGCTGCAGGCGCGCACGCCGATCGGAGAAAACGAAACCTACGGCGAGCTGTCCGACCGCCTTGCGATTCTCGGCGCCGGACTGCTTTCCGAAACGCTCGACGCGCTCGGGGCGGGAACGCTTTCGCGCACCCCGCAGGACGCGGCGGCTGCAACCGTCTGTCACATGCTGACCAAGGAGGACGGCAGGATCGACTGTTCGCTTCCCTGCAAGGCGGTGCACGACCTTGTGCGCGGCACGAATCCGTGGCCCGCGGCGAGCGCGCTGCTCGACGGGCAGCCGCTGAAGCTCTGGGAAACGCGGCGCTCGGACGCGTCGTTCGATGTGCCTGCCGGTACGCTGATCGAGCGGAACGGGCGGCTGTTTGTGCAGTGCGCGGACGGCGCGCTGGAGATTCTGTCCCTGCAGGCAAGCGGCAAAAAGCGCATGGACGCGGCTGCGTTTGTGCGCGGGTGTCCGCTCGACGGAAAACGCCTATGCTGAGCGTGCGGCGCGCGGCGCTCGAAACGCTCGTTTCCATCTTTGAGGACGGCGCATACGCAAATCTCGCTCTGAAGGACGCGGCAAGGACCGTTGCGCCGTCGGACGTGCCGTATCTTTACGCGCTCGTCAACGAGACGATCGTGCGCGGCGCGTATCTCGACTATGTGCTGTCGCATTTCTGCAAGCGGCAGAAGCGCACGGTGCGCAACCTGCTGCGCATGGCGGGCACGGAACTGCTGTTTCTGAACACGCCCTCCCACGCGGTCGTCAACGAATCGGTTTCGCTCTGCCGCGAGGTCGGCAAGGCGCCGAGCGCCGGACTGGTCAACGCGGTTTTGCGGCGGCTCGACCGCGAGCGCGACGCGCTTCCCCCGCTGCCCGACGATCCCGAAGAACGGCTTTCGATTGCGTACGGCGTGCCGCGGTTTCTGGTGCGCGAATGGCTCGCATCCTACGGCGAGGCGGAGACCGAAGCGCTGCTTTCTCGAAAGCCCGTCGGCACCGAGGTGCGCGCGCAGTACCCCTTTACGACCGAAGAACTGCTCGAAGCGCTGCCGGTCGGCGCCGAGCGGCGTCCGCTCGATCCGAACTGCGTCCGGCTCAGGGAGAGCTTCGATCTCGAGCACAGCGACCTGTTCCTGTCCGGAAGGCTTGCGGTGCAGAACGAGGGCGCGATGCTGATCTGCAGGGCTTTGGGCGACGTCAGGGAAAAAAAGATTCTCGACGCCTGCGCCGCGCCTGGCGGCAAGACGGCATATCTCGCGTCGCTTTCGGAGAACACGGCAGAGCTCACAGCTTGGGAGCTGCATCCGCACCGCAAGGCGCTGCTGGACGCGACGCTGAACCGGCTGCATGTGCGGGCGAACACCGCCTGTATCGACGCGACAGAGCCGCAGGAGGCGTATTGCGGCGCGTTTGACGCGGTTCTTCTCGATGTGCCGTGCAGCGGCTTCGGACTGCTTGCCGACAAGCCGGACGTGCGGCTCAACAAGAGCGAACGGACGATTGCGGAGCTGACCGGCATACAGGACCGGATCCTGGACGTCTGCTCGCGCTGTGTGAAGCGAAACGGCGTGCTCGTCTACGCGACCTGCACGATCTCGAAGCGCGAAAACGGCGAGCGCGTGCGCGCGTTTCTCTCTGCGCATCCGGCGTTCCGCCTTGTATCGGAACGGCAGCTTCTGCCGACGCGCGACGGCACGAACGGATTCTATTACGCGGTTTTGACGGAGGACTGAAATGTACTGGATGGACATGACCGAACAGGAGATCGCCGACGCCGTCGGCGCGTTCGGCGTGCCGAAATTCCGCATCGCGCAGGTCGCCGAATGGCTCCGGAAGGGCGTGCGTCCCGCGGAGATGACAAACCTCCCGAAGGATTTGCGCGACCGGCTTTCCGCCATCCCCTTCGGCGGCGCGAAGATCTTTCAGAAGCGCGTCTCCGCAAAGGACGGCACCGTGAAGTACCTGTTCGAGCTTGAGGACGAAAACCTCGTCGAGGGCGTTCTGATGCGCTACGGCTACGGCAACACGGTGTGCCTGTCGACGCAGGTCGGCTGCAACATGGGCTGCAAGTTCTGCGCAAGCACGCTCGAGGGCTGCGTGCGTTCGCTCCGGCACGGCGAGATGCTCTCCTTTCTGGCGGAGATCGAGCGCGACGAACCGCCCGCGCCCGACAAGCCGCGCACGGTGACGAACATCGTGCTGATGGGCAGCGGCGAACCCTTGGACAACTACGACAACGTCGTGACGTTTTTAAAGCGCGTGACGAGTCCCGTGGGAGCGAACATCAGCGCAAGGAATATTTCGCTTTCCACCTGCGGGCTCGTACCGAAGATCTACACCTTCATCGACGACGCGCCGCACGTGACGCTCTCGATCTCGCTGCACGCACACAGCAACGAGGTCCGGAGTTCTTTGATGCCGATCAACAAGGCGTACCCGATCGAACAGGTGCTGGAGGCGGCAAAGACCTATGCCGAACGCACGGGACGGCGCGTGGTGTTCGAATACGCGCTGATCGGCGGCGTCAACGATTCCGAAGCGGACGCGAAAGCGCTCGCAAAACGATTGAAGGGCATGCTGTGCCACGTGAATCTCATTCCGCTGAATCCGGTCAAGGAACGCGGACTGAACGGCGTGACGCGGCAGCACGCGTACCGGTTCCAGAACTGGTTGGAGGAAAACCGCATCTCGGCGACGGTGCGGCGGGAAATGGGCGCCGATATCGACGGCGCCTGCGGACAGCTTCGAAGGAGGGTTCTCAATGAAATGCGCGGGTAGAACGGAAACAGGTCTTCGCTCCCAGAACGAGGATCGCTATCTCATCCTGGATACGGAGTCGATCCACGCGGTCGCGGTATCGGACGGCATGGGCGGGCATCGCGCCGGTGAAACGGCGAGCGCGACGGCCGTGGACACGCTGACCGAGCGTCTCACGTCGTGCAGCGGCGGCTGGGAGGCCGCGCTCACAAAGGCGTTCCGCGAGGCGAACACGGCGGTGCACACGCTCGCGCAATCCGACGATTCGATGTACGGCATGGGTTGCACGCTCGTCGCGGCGATCTATGACGAAACGCATTTCGTTGCGGCGAACGTCGGCGATTCGAGGCTCTACCATTTCGACGGCAGCACGATCCGTCAGGTCACGCACGACCATTCGTTCGTCGCGGAGCTTGTACGGCGCGGCATCATCACCGAGGAGGAAGCCAAGACGCATCCGCGCCGCAACCTCATCACCCGCGCGATCGGCACCGAATCGCGCGTTGCCTCGGACATCTTCCCGTGCGAATGGAAGCGGGGCGACATGCTGCTGCTCTGCTCGGACGGGCTCTGCGGCGTGCTGAGCGACGCGGAGACGGCGGCGTTTCTGCGCAACAGCGTCGACCTTGACGCCACCTGCGCATCCCTGATCTCCCGCGCGCTGCAGCTCGGCAGCCGCGACAACATCACCGTGGTACTCGTTCAGAACGACGGAGGCAATGCATGATCGGAACGATCCTTGACCGCAAATACCGCATCGTCGAGCTGATCGGCTCCGGCGGCATGGCGCAGGTCTACAAAGCGATCAATATGAGCAACCGCCGCTACGTCGCGGTGAAGATGCTCAAAGAGGAATACAAGAACGACGCGGAGTTCCTGCGAAGGTTTCAGCGCGAAGCGAGCGCGATCCTGAACCTCTCGCACGAGAACATCGTCCGCGCCTACGGCGTCGGTACGTACAACAATCTGCCCTACCTCGTCATGGAATACGTCGAGGGGCGCACGCTCAAGGACCTGATCGGATCGAACGGCGCGCTGCCGGTGCGCACCGCAATCGGCATCACCTGCCAGATTCTGGACGCGCTTTCCGCCGCGCATGCGCACGGCATCATCCACCGCGACGTCAAGCCGCAGAACGTGATCGTGACCGACAAGGGCCGCGTGAAACTCGCGGACTTCGGCATCGCGCGCGAGGTCAAGGCGACGACCGTGACGTTCTCCGGGCAGAAGGTGCTCGGTTCGGTGCATTACATCTCGCCCGAACAGGCGAAGGGCACGATCGCGCACGAGGAGAGCGACCTCTATTCGGTCGGCGTCTGTCTCTATGAAATGCTGACCGGTTCGGTCCCGTTCGATTCGGATTCGACCGTCACCGTCGCGCTGATGCACCTGCAGGACAAGCCGGTGCCGCCGATCGAGAAGAATCCCGAGATCCCGCCCGCGCTCAACGACATCGTTCTGAAAGCGCTCGAAAAGGAACCGGAGGACCGCTACCGCACCGCGCGCGAGATGCGGACCGATCTCGTCCGTTCGCTGTCCGATCCGAACGGCACGTTCGTGCACGATCCCGACAGCAAACAGAAGGGCACGAGAAAGCGGCCTTCGATCTACGCGCTGATCTCGCTGTGCGTCTTTCTGCCGATCCTTCTCATCGGCATCTTTGTGCTGATCTACCTGACCTCCTGCCGCGCGGAAACGCCGCGCATCCCGGAGGCGGACGAAACGGACGCGCGTCCGCAGATCACGGCGACCGCGGCGCCGGAAGCGACGCCGGAACCGACCGAAGCGCCGGACCACGTCCGCACGCTTCCGAGCGTGATGGGCACGCAGCTCGACGACGCGCTGCGCACGCTTTACGAAACCGGTTTCACGGACCTGACCGTGGAGTTTGTGACCGAATCGAGCCTTGCGCGGAGCAACAACGTCGTGATCCGGCAAAGCCCGTCGTCCTATACGTCGCTCGATCCGAAAACGCCGGTCCGGCTGACCGTGTACCGCGCCTCGCTCGGCAACTGCAAAGCGGATGTTTCGTTCTCGGTGCAGCTGCCGCAGGGCGAATCGACGGTCGAGATCGCGTACGACGCCGTCAACTACGAGAACATTCCGTACCGCGTGATCCTCTATTCGACCACGCGCGCCTACGAGAGCGAAATGACGGTCTTCTCCCCCACGATCTACGGCTACGAGCCGGTGACGCGCTCGGTGATCCTGCTCGTCAACGGCGAAACGGCGGCGTCGCAGCCCGTCACATTTACGGCAAAATGACGGAATACGGACTGCTGCTCAAAGGAATAGGAAGCTTCTACGAGGTCCTGACCGACGCGGGCGATTCCGTGACGTGCAAGGCGAAGGGCGCGTTCCGCAGGGAAGGTCTCGTCCCGACCGTCGGAGACCGCGTCGGCATCGAACGGCAGGACAGCGGCTACGCAAAGCTTGCGGAGATTCTGCCGCGCAAAAACCTCTCGGTCCGCCCCGCCGTGGCGAACATCGATCAGCTTTTGATCGTGGTTTCCGCCTCCGCGCCCGCGCCGGACTGGATGCTGGTCGACCGGCTGATCATCGCGGCGATGCGCATGCAGGTCAAGCCGGTGCCGGTGCTCAACAAGATCGACACGGCTTCCGACGCGGTGCTGGAAACCTTCCTGCGCGAATACCATGCGTTCGACACGCTGACCGTCAGCGCCGAGACCGGCGAAGGGCTCGACGCGCTGCGTGAAACGCTCACCGGAAAGGTCAGCTGCTTTGCGGGACAGTCCGCGGTCGGAAAATCGTCGCTGCTGAACGCGCTGTTTCCCGAACTGCACCTCGAAACCGGCGGGCTTTCCGAAAAGACCGAGCGCGGACGGCATACGACGCGCCACGCCGAGCTCTGGCCGTACGCGGGCGGCGCGGTGCTCGACACGCCGGGGTTCTCGCTGTTTGAGACGGAGGTGCTCGAACAGGAGGAACTCGACGCCTGCTATCCAGAGTTTCAAAGCGCGTTCCCCTGCCGCTTCCCCGGCTGCATGCATGTGAGCGAACCGGACTGCGGCGTAAGGCCGCTGCTCGCTTCGGGCGAGCTGACCGAAGAACGCTACGAACGATACATCGTAATTGCAAAGGATTATCAGCAAAGGAGAAAACACCGCTATGATTAAGATTGCACCGTCGATTCTGTCCGCCGACTTTGCCGCAATGGGCAAGGCCGTAGAGGCGCTCAAAGAGCAGGGCGCCGACTGGGTTCACTTTGACGTCATGGACGGCAACTTCGTGCCGAACATCACCTTCGGTCCCGGCATGTGCAAGGCGATCCGTCCGCTGACCGATCTGCCGATCGACGTGCATCTCATGGTCGAGCATCCGTCGGACTGGATCGAGCCGTTCCGTTCGGCGGGCGCGGATATTCTCACGATCCACGTCGAAAGCGCCGAGCGCCATCTGCACCGCGCGCTGCAGGCGATCCGTGCCGCGGGCATGAAGGCGGGCGTCGTGCTGAATCCCGCGACGCCGATCTGCACCTGCGTGCATCTGCTTTCCGAGTGCGATCTCGTGCTGTTGATGAGCGTCAACCCCGGCTTCGGCGGGCAGTCGTTCATCCCGGAAACGCTCTCAAAGATCCGCGCGCTCAAAGCCGAGATCGCGGCAAGAAACCTCCCGGCGCTGATCGAGATCGACGGCGGCGTGAATCCCGACACCGCAAAGCTGTGCATCGAGGCGGGCGCGGACGTGCTCGTCGCGGGCAGCGCGGTGTTCAAGGCCCCCGATCCCAAGGCGATGATCGCGGCGCTTCGCGGATGACACCCCTCCCGTCGGCCTGCGGCTGCCACCCTCCCTGTATGTTGTCATCCTGAACGAAGTGAAGGATCTCAGAGCGGAAAAGCATTCCGGCGTTCGGAGATTCTTCGTCGCTTTGCTCCTCAGAATGACAAGAGAAAAGCACTCCTCAGAATGACAAGAGGAAAGCGCTACTCAGAACGAAAAGAGGAAAACACTCCTCCGTATAACTTTTTACCACGAAAAAAGCCTCCCTGCGGAGGCTTTTTTGATACATACGTTACAGCAGCTTTTGCGACTGGCGGTAGACGTCGCCGGAACCGACCGTGATGACGATGTCTCCGGGCTCGGCGTGTTCGTCGAGGTACGCGGCGATGTTTTCGAACGTGCCGAGATACTGCGCATTGTGCGTCTTTGCATTGATGCCCGCAACCATGTCGCGCGCATGGACGATGCCGGTGTCGACCTCGCGTCCCGGATAGATATCGGGAACCAACACTTCGTCGGCATCCGCAAAGCAGGTGACGTTTTCGCAGAACAGCGTGCGCGCGCGGGTGTAGCTGTTGCACTGGAACACGCAGAAGATGCGGTTGTGCGGCACGTGCGTCGCCGCGGCGAGCGTCTCTTTGATCTCGTTCGGATGGTGACCGTAGTCGTGGAACACCTTGACGCCGTTCTTTTCGCCAAGAAGCTCGAACCGGCGGCTCGTGTTGCGGAAGCGCGCCATCGCCCCGGCATACGCCTCGAACGGCACGCCGTACTGCTTGGCGGCCGCCCACGTCGCGATCGCGTTGATGACGTTGTGCCGTCCCGGGACGTGCAGCTGCACGCGGCCTATTCTTTCGCCGTGATCATAGAGATCGAACGAGGGCGAGCCGAGCGCGTCATAGGCGATCGCATCGGCGTGATAGTCGCCGTTTTTGAGCCCGTAGGTCTCGACGTTCGTCCCGAGCTCCGGCAAAAGATCGCGCACATAGGCGTCGTCGGTGCAGCAAAGCACCTTTCCGGTCTCCGGCACGAGCGCGATGAAGCGGCGGAACGCATCGATGATGTGCTCGATATCGCCGTAGTAATCCAGATGGTCATTGTCGATGTTGTTGATGATCGCAACGGTCGGCTTCAGCGTCAGAAAGCTTTCGACGTACTCGCACGCCTCGGTGATAAAGAGGTCGCTCCTGCCGAGCCGCACGCCGCCGCCCAGAAGGTCCATGAACCCGCCGACATGCACCGTCGCGTCGAGGTTCGCCGCCTCGTTGACGAACGCAAGCATCGAGGTGATCGTCGTCTTGCCGTGGCAGCCCGCGACCGCGACGACTTCATGGAACCGCGCGGACAGCTGACCAAGCGCAACGCTGCGTTCGAGCTCCGGGATGCCGTGTTCGCGTCCGTAGGCGCGTTCCGGATTGTCCGGCTTGATCGCCGCCGAATAGATGATCAGATCGGCGTCCTTCGCCTGCTCCGCGCTGTGTCCGTAATAGACGGTGATGCCGTCCTCCTCCACGCGATCGGTAAACTGCGTGTGCCCGCGATCGCTTCCCGAGACCGTGTGCCCCTGCGCCTTCAGGATGCGCGCGATGCCGCTCATGCTGCATCCGCCGATGCCGATCAGGTGGATGCGTTTTGCTTCGTCCAACGATGCTGCCATTTGTTTCCCTTCCCCCGTGCCTTCATCCGCACTATTATACGCGAAAGCTGTCGAAAATGCAACCGTTCCGGTCAGTCTGTCGAAAAACTTTCGACAGACTGGTTTTCAGCGTCCGCCTATGCATCAAAGATGCACCGGGCGGCGAACGCTGCAAGGTGTCAAATGCACCGCACATGTCGCTGCATTTGACGATTGATAGCCTACCGTTCTTCCTCCGTAACGCTCGTGCATGCGTCTGCAACGCACTTGACACCGACGGTATTCTTGCTCAGTTGTCCCATTTCAGCGTTTTGCCGCCGATGAGATGCAGATGCAGATGCGGCACGCTCTGTCCCGCGTCCGCGCCGATGTTCGTGATGAGCCGGTAGCCGGTCTTGTCGAGCCCGTTTTCCTCGGCGATCCGTCTTGCGACCTCGAACATATGCCCGAGCAGCGCGTCGTCTTCGCGCTTGAGATGCTGCGCGCTTTCGATGTGGGTTTTCGGAATCACCAGAATGTGCACCGGCGCCTGCGGCGCGATGTCGTGGAACGCGTAGACCGTTTCGTCCTCGTACGCCTTCTTCGAGGGGATCTCTCCCGCTGCAATCTTACAGAATAAACACATGCCTTTTTACCTCCTATATGATCGTTCCGATCGCGGTCGTTCCCTCCCGCGATACCAGTTTTGCCCGTACCGTCTCGCCGCATACGCCGTCGCAGCGGACGCGCACGTAATTGCCCGTATAGCCCGTGCCGTCGTCCTCCATGATGACCGTCACGGTTTCGCCGATCATGCCGTCGATGAACGCCTTCTCCGTCGCGTCGCCGATCGCAATGAGCTCCCTTGCCCGCGCCTCCTTGACCGCGCGGGTGAGATGCCCCTCCATCGCGTCCGCCCTCGTGCCCTTCCTTCTGGAATACGGAAACACGTGGATGCGCGCAAAGCCGATCTCTTTGAGGAACGCCTTGGTTTCCTCATGCTCCGCTTCCGTCTCGCCGACAAAGCCCGCAATGACGTCCGTGGTGATCGCGGCGTCCGGCATGCACGCGCGGATGCGATCGACCGCATCCCGGTATTCCGCGGTCGTGTAGCGGCGGTTCATGCGGCGCAGGACCGAATCCGAACCGCTTTGCAGCGCCAGATGGAATTGCCGGCACAGCGTGCGGCTGTTTTGCGCGACCTTCAGAAACCGGTCGGTGATCACGCGCGGCTCCAGCGAACCGAGCCGCAGCCGTTCGATGCCCTCGATCCCGTCCGCAAGCGCGATGAGATCGGAAAGCTCGGGCTTGTCCTCAAGGTCGATCCCGTACAGCGACAGCTGAATGCCGGTCAGCACGACCTCGCGATAGCCGTTTTTCGCAAGCGTTTCGAGCTCGCGCTTTGTGCTTTCGAGCGTGCGCGAGCGCAGCGCGCCGCGGGCGTACGGGATGATGCAGTAGCTGCAGAAGCTGTTGCAGCCGTCCTGCACCTTCAGCGTCGCGCGGGTGCGCGAATCGTGCTGCGCGGAAAGCTCCTCAAAGGTCCTGCGCGCAAAGGGCTCCGGCTGTTTCGGGATCAGCTTTTCGTGCGTCGCGCGTTCGACGTAGCGCACGATGTCCTTCCGTCCGTCGGTGCCGAGCACGAGCGAGACGCCGTCTAACTTCGCAACCGATTCGCGCGCGACCTCGGCGTAGCAGCCGACCGCGGCGATCACGGCAGACGGATTTCTGCGGTGCGCCTGCGAGATGATCTGACGCGATTTCTTGTCGCCGATCTGCGTCACCGTGCAGGTGTTGACGACGTAGGCGTCCGCTTCGTCCTCGAACGGCACGACCTCGTGCCCCGCCGCGCGGAACAGCTCCTCCATCGCCTGCGTTTCGTAATGGTTGACCTTGCAGCCGAGCGTGTAGAATGCGACTTTCACGGCTCCACCTCGTACATGATCTGCGCGAGCATCGCCATGCCCGCCGTCTCGGTGCGCAGGATCCGCGTGCCGAGCGATACGGAGACCGCGCCTTTTGCGGTCAGAACGGCGATCTCGTCCTCCGAAAAGCCGCCCTCGGGACCGACGATCACCGCAAGCTTCCGGCACGGATGCGCGCGAAGCGCCTGTTTCAGCGAAACCGTGCGTTCGTTTTCGTAGGCGACCAGCACCGTGTCGAATGCGGAAAAATCGAGCCTGTTCAGCGCTTCTGGCAGGGCGACCTCGGGGATTCTGCCGCGCTTCGACTGTTTGGCGGCTTCCTCGCTCACGCGCTGCCAGCGCTCGACGCGTCCTTCGTACGGCGGTTTCAGCACGACCACGCAGCGCTCCGACTGCACCGGCACAAAGCGCGCCGCGCCGAGCTCGACGCATTTCTGGATGATCGTCTCCATCTTTCCGGCTTTCGGCAGGCACTGAAACAGCGTAACCGAAACGTCCGGCTCGCTCTTCGCCCCGGTCCACGGCTGCGTCCGGAACGTCACGGAATCCGGCGCGACCGATTCGATCACGGCCTCGCATTCGCTGCCCTGTCCGTCGCAAAGCTGCACGGCGTCGCCCGCCTTGAGCCGCAGCACGCGGGAGATATGCTTCACGTCCTCGCCGCGCACGACGGCGGTCCGTTCCCGTATTTCGTTGGTAAAGAATCGATGCATGTTATCTGCAAAGGAAGGCGTTCCAGCCCTCCGCCCCGCTGTGTTCTTCCGCCGTAAAACCGGCGTCGTTCAGCGCCCGCACAACCTCGTCCGCGCGCTCGTCGATGATGCCGGAAACGAGGAACACGCCGCCTTTCGCAACCAGCGGCCGCGCGATCGGCGCCAGCGCGATGATGACGTCCGCGACGATGTTTGCCGCCACGACCGGGTATTGCCCCGCGATCTTCTTTTGCAGCCGCGTGTCGGACAGCACGTTTCCGATCAGCACGTGATAGCCGTCGCGCCCGATGCCGTTCATTTCGGCGTTCTCATAGGCGATCGACTCCGCGATCGGATCGATGTCCACCGCCGTCGCTTCGACTGCGCCGAGGAGCCTTGCCGCAATTGAGAGGATGCCGCTGCCGCAGCCGAGGTCGAGCATCGTATCGCCCGCCTTTACGGTCTTTTCGAGAAATTCGAGGCACATGCGCGTCGTGTGGTGCGCGCCGGTGCCGAACGCCATGCCGGGATCGAGCTTCAGCACGATGCGGTCCGTCTCGGGCTTCTCCTCCCACGAGGGCAGAACGAGCAGGCGCGAGCCGATCTCCAGAGGCTTATAATATTTCTTCCAGTTGTTCGCCCAGTCCTCCTCGTCGACCGAAACGACGGTCATGAGAAGCGAGCCGAGATCGACCGGAAGATCGAGCGTTTTAAGCCGTTCGACCGCCGCCTTCGCGGCCTCGACGACCGGCAGATTCTCCGGACAGTCGGCGACATAGCCCTTGACGCAGGGCGTGTCGGTGCCGATCTTCTCCCGGTCCGCAAAGTCCCAGTAGAGCGCCGCCTCCTGCAGGAAGGCGTACGCCTTTTCGTGGCTCTCCTCGATCGAAAGCCCCGTGATGCCCGCGCCGTTCAGGGCGGCGCAGACGGCGTCGATGCCCGCATCGGTCGTATAGACCGTCAGTTCCAGCCATTTCATATGCCAATACTCCTGTGCTTGTTCGGTTCAGTATATCATATCCGCGGTTCCGTTACAAGGTCCATATACCGCGCGATCAGCGGAATCAGCGCGTCCGCCGCCTCCGGCGCGTAGCGCGGCGAAAGGGCAAGGTTCATGCACGAGAACGGCTCGTCCGCCGTATAGGAGAACGGATCGTCGAACACGGAAAGCGGGATCTCCGGCTCCCTGCCGTACTGCGCCTCAAAGAGACAGGACACATAGGAGCGCAGGCGGATCGGACGGAAGCCGTGCTCCGCGCGCTCGCAGAACGGCGGCAGATCGGGACGCGAAAACGGATCGCGCACGAGCGTGAGCGAATCGATCCAGCGGAACGCGAGCGCGAACAGCAGATAGTTCGCCTCGTCGAGCTGCCTGTTTGCATAATAGCGTTCGAACCGGTCGCGCGTCTTCGGATGCACGCCCAGAACGCCGTTCAGCACGATGCCGGGACCAGGCTTCCCGATGCCGAGATCCGCGTGCGCGTCGACGTGCACGACCGAGAACGGACGCTTCAGCAGCCCTTTTTCCATGCGCGATCTCCAGAACGCAAGCGCGCCGTCGTGCGTTTCGGTGATGACGCCGGGAACCGGATGCGACGCGTCGAGCCCGAGATGCGTTTCGAGATAGTCCGCGACGGCGGCTTCGTCCCACGGCTTCGCGCAGTCCGAAGATGGACGCTCCCCCGGCTTTGCGAGCGGGCAGCAGTCGCTGAGAAAGAAATCCAAATCGAGATCCAAAACCTTCATGCGTCTATTTTAGCCGCGTTTCGAGGGAAAAACAAGAAATTTTCGGCAAATGAGCCCGGTTTGTTCTTTAAAATAATACATTTTTGTTACATTTCGATGTTAAAATTTTCAAAACGGACAAGAATGCGGCGGAAAAGTTGTTGCGACTTTGTAAATCCTTTGCTATAATATAATTAACTTTGCGGAGGATGAGGATGAAGCCGGCTGCAATTTTGGACATCGGCAGCTCAAAGGCGGTATGCCTTTCGGGCAGCGTTTTAGATAAGGGCGGCATCGTGGTACACGGCGCCGGCGTTTCGGGATGCGAGGGCTACCTCGGAAACACGTTTCCGGACAAGCAGAGCCTGCACGACGCGATCATCGACGCGGTGCAGAAGGCCGAGCAGGAAGCGCGTTCGAGGATACGCGACGTCGCGCTGACCGTGCCGGCGGCGTTTTCGAAGCTCGTCCTTTCCGACATGACCATGACGCTCGGCGAGCACGCGCGCGTGGTCGAGCCTTCGGACGTGGACCGGCTGATCGAGCTGTCGTTCCGTAAGATCGGCACGCCGGAGGGATATGTGCTCATGCACAGCACGCCGGTGTTCTTCCTCGTCGACGGCATCTCGTCGGCGGAAATGCCGCAGGGCATCATGACCGAGGAGATCTCGGGGCTCATCGCGCACATGTTCGTCGAGGAGGCGTACATCGCGACGATCCAGCAGGCGCTCGACGATATCGGCGTCGAAATCTCGATGTGCATCAGCGCCGCGCTGGGCGAAGCGACGATGCTGATCCCCGAAACCGAGCGCGTCCGCCCCGCCGTGCTGATCGACGTCGGCTACCGGCAGACGGACATCTGCGTGATCGAGAACGCCGCGCTGACCGGACTTGCCACGATCCCGATGGGCGGATACCAGTTCGCAAGCGACCTTGCGTTCGGACTCGACGTGACGCAGCAGAGCGCGGAACAGGCGAAGCGCCGCTTCGTATTCTCGCTCGATTACGGCGACAAGACGGAGATCCTCCGTTCGGAGTCCGAGTCCAAGCGCGTCGCAAACAGCACGATCGCGTACATCATCGAGGCGCGCGCGAACGACCTTGCGGCGCACATCCGCGAGGAGCTCGACCGGCTGCAGGTGAATCTCGAATCGCGTCCGGTCGTGTACCTTTCGGGCGGCGGATTCCTGATGATGCGCGGATCGCTCGACTTTCTCAAGAAAGCGCTCGGCTTTCCGATCAAGCGGGACATGCCGTGGACGCCGCGGCTCTCCTCGCCCAACTACTGCAGCGCGTTCGGCGCGCTCAACTTCGTCCTTCGCGCAAACCGCACGGATGACCGTCCGCAGGAACCGGCGCCGGACGAAACCGGCTTTTGGCAGAAATTGAAGGATTTCTTCACAAAATAAAAGTACTTCACGAAATCAACAAAGGGGGAACCACCATCCATGTTTGAGAACAATGCAGAAACCACCAACTTTGCACAGATTCGCGTCGTCGGCGTCGGCGGTGCGGGCTGCAACGCGGTCAACCGTATGGTGCAGTACGGGCTTCAGGGCGTGGAATTCATCGCCGTCAATACCGACAAGCAGGCGCTTCAGCTCTCCGCGGGGCAGAAAAAGATTCAGATCGGCGAAAAGCTGACCAAGGGACTCGGCGCAGGTGCGGACCCCGAAATCGGCCGCAAGGCTGCGGAAGAAAGCCGCGACATCATCTGTGAAGCGCTGAAGGGCAGCGACATGATCTTCATCACCGCCGGTATGGGCGGCGGCACGGGCACCGGCGCGGCCGCGGTCATCGCGGAATGCGCGAAGGAGCTCGGCATCCTGACCGTCGGCGTCGTCACCAAGCCGTTCACGTTCGAAGGACGCGTGCGCATGCGCAACGCCGAACAGGGCATCGCAAACCTCAAGCCCGCGGTCGATACGCTGATCACGATCCCGAACGACAAGCTGATCGCGCTGGTCGGCAAGTCCTCCCTCCCCGACGCGCTGCGCGTTGCGGACGATGTACTCCGTCAGGGCATTCAGGGCATTTCCGACCTGATCGCCGTCCCCGCGATGATCAACCTCGACTTTGCGGACGTCAAGACGATCATGAAGGAAAAGGGCATGGCGCACATGGGCATCGGCTCCGCGGTCGGCGAAAAGCGCGCGAGCGAGGCGGCGCGTCAGGCGGTCGAGAGCCCGCTGCTCGAAACCTCGATCAAGGGTGCGAAGGGCATTCTGATGAACATCACCGGCGGCAGCGACCTGTCGCTTCTCGAAGTCAACGAGGCCGCGGAGATCATCGGCGAGAACGCCGATCCCGAGGCGAACATCATCTTCGGCGCGGACATCGACGAGAGCATGGGCGATGCGCTCCGCATCACCGTCATTGCGACCGGCTTCGACCGTACCGAGACCGAAAAGAACGACCTGCAGATGGGCGGCGCACCGAGACGCAGCTTTGTCGACTCCCGTCCGTTCGGCACGCCGATGAACCAGACGGCGCCCGTTTCCGCGCAGAACGCGTTCTCCGCACGCGCATACGCCGATCCGCTCGAAAAGCCCGATCCCGTGATGAGCGCACCGGAACGCAAGCCGGAACCGCAGCAGCCGCTGTACCGCGATCCGAGCGCGGACCTGCGCAAGGACTACAACGAGCGTCCGTCGAACAAGCTCGACATCCCTGCGTTCCTGCGCAAATAAGAAACAAACGGGCAGATGAAGCGATTCATCTGCCCTCTTTCTATCCGCGCATCAGAGAACGAACCAGAGAACGACCGAAACGGTCAGAAGCGCAAGCCCGATCCACGGCGGACGCTTGGCGTTCGGAAGATACAGGCGCGAGCAGAACACCAGCGCGACAAAGTACAGCGCGATTGCGGCAGGATGCGGACGCGGCAGTCTGAGGAGCGGGACGTCGAGCGTTTCGGTGACCAGATGCAGCAGCTGCATCGCGCCGTACGCCGGATACGCAAGAACCTGGGCGACGTGCGGCGCAAGGCCGTACAGCAGCACCGCCGAAAAGCCGCAGAGCAGGATGACCGGCATCGTCGGGATCAGCAGGATCGACAGCGGGACCGACACCCACGCAAGCGAGCCGAACAGATGCGCCTGCACCGGCAGCATGCCGATCACCGCGGCGGTCGCGCTTGTCAGCGCGGTCACGATGCGCGAATTCGGAAAGCGTTTTTTGAGCGGATTACGCATCGATTTTGCGAACAGCGCCATGCCGCCCGCCGCCGCGAACGACATCTGAAAGCCGGCCGACCGGATGCCGGACGGATCGCACAGGAGCGTCATCGCCATCGCAAAGCACAGCACGGACACGCGATCGACCTGCCGTTCCTTAAGGCGCGTCAGCCGGATGCCGAGCAGCATGAACGCGGCGCGCAGCACCGATGCGGAAAACCGCGTGACGGCGCAGAGAAACAGGCAGAACAGCGCGACGGCGGCAAACGTCAGCCAGCGCTTTTCGCAGCGCACAAGCCGTTCGAACGCGCCGACGAGCAGCATCACGTGCAGACCGGACACCGCAAACAGGTGCAGCAGTCCCGCGGACGCATAGCGCGCTGCCTCCTCCGCCTCCATCGCGCTGCGGTCGCCGAGCAGGATCCCCCGCGCCGCGGCGGCACGGTCCGAAAAGAGCGCGTCGACGTTTGCGGCAAGGCTCTCGCGCAGGCGGTTCAGAAACGGAAGTTCGGGAAGGCGATCCGGCAGCAGAACGATCCGCACGAGTACGAAAAACAGCGCAAACGGCAGCAGAAAGAACGCGCTGCGCCGTTTGAACAGAAAGACCGAAACGGGGATCAGCAGCGCGCAGAACGCAAGCAGCGCCCAGTCCGGCGCAAGCGGACCGAGGACCGCCGCCATCGCGGCGCCTGCAGCCGCGCCCGCCATCGGACGTCTATGAAAGTAAACCGCTTGCCGTTCCATACCGACAGTATAACAGAATCCGACAAATTACGCAACGACAACCACAGGAGGTACGCGCATGAACGCATTGAAACATCTGATCGACAAGGCAAACAGGATCGTCTTTTTGGGCGGCGCGGGACTGAGCACCGAGAGCGGCATCCCGGATTTCCGTTCGAGCGACGGCGTATTCAAAGCGGTGAAGGCGTACGGCGTGCCGCCGGAAACGCTGCTTTCGATCGACTTTTTCGAGGACTATCCGGAGATCTTCTACGACTATTACAAAAAATACCTGATCTATCCCGACGCGAAGCCGAACAAGGCGCACAAAGCGCTTGCGAAGCTCGAGGCGCAGGGCAAGCTCAACGCGGTCGTGACGCAGAACATCGACGGGCTGCATCAGGCGGCGGGAAGCAAACACGTGTGCGAGCTGCACGGCAGCGTCTACCGCAACCACTGCACCAAATGCCGCCGGTTCTATTCGCTCGATCAGATCATGGCGATGCAGGGCGTGCCGACCTGCGAATGCGGCGGCATCATCAAGCCGGACGTCGTGCTGTACGGCGAGGGGCTCGACAATTCGGTCGTCGTCGACGCGATCAAAAGCATCCGCGAGGCGGACACGATGATCGTCGGCGGAACGTCGCTGAACGTCTATCCCGCGGCGGGGCTGATCGACTATTTCCGCGGCGACAATCTCATCGTGATCAATCTCTCCCCCACGCCCAGAGACCGCGAAGCGACCATCTGCGTGCATGAGAAAATCGGCGAGGCGCTTTCGTTCATTTTGGATTGACTTTCTGAAAAACCGCGTTATAATGTCTCTTTGAGAGCTTCCGGAAAGGAGTCATTCCATGCAGCTTTTGGTCATTACCATCGACAAGTGCGAAGAATTCCTGAATACGCTCGAGGGACTTCGCGCGCACGGCATGAACGGCATCGTGTTCGACAGCACGAGCCTCAAACATGCGCTTTTGGAGAGCGACATCAACGCCGCGCCGATCTTCGCAGGCGTTTCCAAGCTGGTCAAGCCCGCGTTCGAGCCGAGCCACACCGCGTTTCTGCTTTTGAACGACGATCAGATCGAACACGCCAAGCGCGTCGTTCGCCGCAATACAAACGGACTGGGCAAGAAGGGCGTCATGTTCACGATCCCGATCAGCTCTTTCGAGGGAATCGAGGAATAACGGATGCCTACCCTGTCTGCGCTTTTGGCGCTCGGGCTCGCCATGATCGGCGGCCTTGCAATGTCGCGCCTCATGAAGATTCTGCACCTGCCCAACGTGACCGGCTACCTGTTTGCCGGTCTGTTGATCGGGCCTTTTTTGTTGCCTCTGATCTTCGGCGAAGGCGTCTGTCTGCTCACCGAGGACGCGGTGCAGTCCCTTGCGCCGATCACCGACATTGCGCTCGGTTTTATCGCGTTTTCGATCGGCGGCGAGTTTAAGCTCTCGTACATCAAGAAGCTCGGCGTGCGCATCATCGTCATCACGCTGGTGCAGGCGATCACGACCGTTCTGTTCGTGATCGGCGCGCTGCTTCTGATCCCGAACGAGAGCGACACGCATCGCATCTCGATGGCGCTGCTTTTAGGCGCGATCGCCGCGGCAACGGCGCCCGCCGCGACGCTGATGGTCGTGCGGCAGTACCGCGCGAAGGGACCGGTCACCGACACGCTGCTGCCGGTCGTCGCATTCGACGATGCGATCGGTCTGATGATCTTCTCTGTCTGCTTCTCGCTCGCAAAGTCGCTGTCCACCGGCGCGGCGATCACGTTCTCGGAGGCGGTCTTAAAGCCGCTGCTTGAAATCGTGCTGTCGATCGGCATCGGCGCGGCGCTCGGCGCGATCCTGACCATTTGCATGCGGTTCTTCCGTTCGCGGGCGAACCGGCTGTGCCTGATGATCACCGCGGTCGTGCTCGGCGTGGCGTTCTCGGATCTTCTGGACCTCAGCTCGCTGCTGGTGTGCATGATGATCGGCGCGCTGTTTGCAAACCTCCGGAACGACGCGATCGAGATTCTGGACGGCACCGAGCAGTGGACGCCGCCGCTGTTTATGCTCTTCTTCGTGCTGTCCGGCGCGGAGCTGGACCTCACGATCCTGCCGATCGTCGGCGTGATGGGCGTGGTGTACCTCGCCGCGCGTACGTTCGGCAAGTATTTCGGCGCGTTCTTCGGCGCAACGCTGTCGAAGTCCGAACGCACCGTGCGCAACTACCTCGGCATCACGCTGCTGCCGCAGGCGGGCGTTGCGATCGGCATGGCGCAGTCCGTCGCCGCAAACCCCGAACTGCATGCGGCGGGCGTATCGAGCCAGATCGTCGCGATCGTGCTGTTTGCGACGCTGGTCTATGAACTGGTCGGTCCGGTGCTCACCAAGATCGCGCTGACCAAGGCGGGCGAAATCCCCGCAGCTCCCAAGAAAACCAAAGGCGTCGCGAAACGCGCGTGACGCGGAAAGGATATCAAACCATGAGCGAATGTACCCATGACTGCAGCACCTGCACGGAAAACTGCTCGGAACGTCAGGAAACCGACTTCCGTGCAAAGCCCCATCCCCTCTCGTCCGTCAAAAAGGTGATCGCCGTACTGTCCGGCAAGGGCGGCGTCGGCAAGTCCCTCGTCACCTCCCTTCTGGCGGTCAACGCAATGCGCAGCGGCGATCACGCCGCGATTCTCGATGCGGACATCACCGGTCCGTCGATCCCGAACGCATTCGGCGTGCATGAGAAGGCGACCGGAAACGATCTCGGCATCTTCCCCTCCCGTTCGAAGCTCGGCATCGATCTGATGTCGATCAACCTGCTTCTTGAGCACGAGACCGATCCCGTCATCTGGCGCGGACCGATCGTTGCCGGAACCGTCAAGCAGTTCTGGAGCGACGTCATCTGGAAGGACGTCGATATCATGTTCATCGACATGCCTCCGGGAACCGGCGACGTGCCGCTGACCGTATTCCAGTCCCTGCCGATCGACGGCGTCGTCGTCGTCACCTCGCCGCAGGAGCTTGTCGGCATGGTCGTGCAGAAGGCGGTCAACATGGCGAACATGATGCACATTCCGGTGCTCGGCGTCGTCGAGAACTACAGCTATTTCGAGTGCCCCGACTGCGGCAGGCGCCACAACCTGTTCGGCGACAGCCACATCGAAAAGGTCGCCGCGGAGAACGGCATCGAAACCGTCTGCCGCATTCCGGTCAACCCGAAGCTTGCGGCGGCGTGCGACGCGGGCCTCATTGAGCTCTACGAGGGCGACTGGCTGGACGAACTGACGAAGAAGATCGAAGCGCTATGACACACGAAGAAAAAGCATTGCAGTATTTCAAGGACGGCGCGAACTGCGCGCAGGCGGTCGTTCTGGCGTTCCATGAGGAACTCGGCATCGACGAAGCGGCGGCGGCGCGGCTCGGCTCGTCGTTCGGCGGCGGCATCGGACGTCTGCGCGAAGTGTGCGGCGCGGTGTCCGGCATGATGATGGTCTACGGGATGCTCCGCGGATACGACGATCTCAAGGATCCGGCGGCGAAGAAAGCGCACTATCAGAACGTGCAGGCGCTGGCGGCGAAGTTCCGCGAGGAAAACGGCTCGATCGTCTGCCGCGAGCTTCTGGATCTTCGCAAAAACGAGAACAGCGATCCCACCCCCACCCCCCCCCCCGCGAACTTCTTCCACTCGCGCCCCTGCGCCGGCTTTGTGCAGTGCGCCGCCCGGCTTCTGGGCGGAGCGCCGAAAAAGGAAAAAACCGAAAA
>JAEEGH010009364.1_pt1 | contig 22852 bp, 16 predicted proteins | sample 9134181 | NCBI WGS metagenome assembly JAEEGH01 (sample SAMN16246544, study PRJNA631951) | gut metagenome | biome: gut microbiome; feature: rumen; material: DP-attached | host: Bos | place: Iran: Karaj | collected 2018-10
GAGGATGATGAGGCAAATTCTGACGTTACAGTATCAGATACAGGCGGAATTGCAGGTCATTCAATCGGTATCATTGCTCGCTGTATTAACAACGGTGAGGTTGGTTATGAGCACGTTGGTTACAATGTTGGTGGTATTGCAGGAAGACAGTCAGGATATATTGTAAGCTGCTCTAACAATGCACTTATCAAGGGAAGAAAAGACGTAGGTGGTATCACAGGACAGGCTGAGCCTTATATCACTGTTGACCTTTCATCAGACATTGCATATCAGCTAAGAGAGTCTATTGCGAAACTACATGATGCAGTTACTGCAACTCTTAATGATACAAAGGGCCAGTCAAACACTATTTCTGCAAGACTTGCAATTATTCAGCAGTTTACTGCAGGTGCTGTTGACGATACAAGATTCCTTGCTGAGGGTACAGTTGATTATATTAATGGTGTTACTGTTGGTGTAAATGAGGCTATTTCAAGAGTTGATTACGTTGTAGATGAGGCTTCAAAAAATGGTGGAATGATGGATCAGACCCATTCTGCTGCAACGAACTTCAATAAGTCTGCACAGGGACTGTCTAAGACTATAAATGACCTTAACCTTGACAATTACCTTTCTGAGGGCGAGAAGGAAGACTATGAAAGAGCAAAGACAGCTCTTGAGAGTATAGCTTCACAGAGTACAACTCTTTATGCGGCAGCATATGAACCTTATTACAATGAGACAATATGCCGTAATTACAATGATCTTTCTTACAGGGAAGGCACAGGAGACTTAAGGTTTAAGACAACTGATGGCGAATTACACGTGATGCCTACAAGTGCTGCTGAAGTCGATGCCAAGGATGACCTTAATGGAGAGGGTAACGGGTATACCCTTTGGGAAGGTGACTGGGTTCACTATCACGAGGAAACAAGAGAGGAAACAAGTTTCCCTATCACCAATCAGGATGACCCAAGATACGAAAACAGTAACAAGCTTAATGAGAAAGCCATGAAAAAGGCTGACGAAGAAGCTCAGAAATATGCAAGGCAGAACTATGTATCACCTCCAGGTTATTATGGAAATGATATGCTTGCTGATTCACAGGCAGCTGGACAGACCATTGCTATAATCCTTGCTGCACATCTTCCTGAGATGAGTGATCAGGCCAGAGCGGATGCTCAGGTTGCTTCCAAGTCCTTTGAAGCTGCAACAGCAGACCTTGAAGGTGCTACTGATTCTGCAAGACAGATCGGTAAGAATCTTTCTGCCAGAGACGACATAGTTATGCCTACACTCAGTGATGAGTACAGGGCACACACAACAAGCCTTGCAGACAACATGCAGGGCATGAATGATAACTTTGGCATTTTGAATCAGGAAGTTAACAATGCCACAGGTGTTATTGCAGACGACCTTTTAAATGTTTCTGATCAGTTCAACAACATCATGCTTCTTTACACAGACGCTCTTGATGGAGTACTGGACAGAGATTACACATCAATATACAGTGATGAGTCTTATCAGGAAGCTGCATATACAACCGATGCTACAATCGATTCCTGCTTCAACTTTGGAAAGTGTGAGGGTGATATTGATATATCCGGTATTGCCGGAACTATGGCCATTGAGTATGAGTTTGATAAGGAAGGCGACGTAACAGGTATCAAGGATTCAGGTCTTAACAGCTCATACATTACAAAGTGTGTACTTAGAGATAACACAAACTACGGATATGTTGTAAGCCAGAAGGACTATGCAGGCGGTGTATGCGGACTTCAGGAGATGGGTACAATCTTAAACTGCGGAAGCTATTCCAAGGTTGAATCCACTTCGGGTAATTATGTAGGTGGCGTAGCCGGTGCATCAGTTTCATACATTGTTAATTCATATGCTAAGGGTGAGCTTGATGGAGCAACATACGTAGGTGGTATTGCCGGTGACGGTATGCACATCAAGGACAGTCTTACACTTGTAGACATTCAGAGTGCAAAGAACTGGTATGGTGCAATTGCAGGACACATCGCAGAAAAAGGTGAAGTAAGAGGTAACTACTTTGTAAGTGATGATCTTGCAGGTATCGACAGAGTAAGTTATGCACTCAAAGCAGAGCCCATCAGCTATGATGCGGTTTATGAGAATAAGGTATTTGAGGAGATTCAGGAGCAGACACAGGAGAGTAAGACCATGGTAGTGGCCCTAAGCACAGCATCAGCTGAAGCTCCTGAGCAGACTGTAAAATACAGGGATCTTCCTCATGATTTCTCAAACATCTCAATTACTTATATGCTTGAGGATGATGATATTGAGGGTGGAAGTGAACAGGTAGCCAGAGTTAATAAGCAGTATGGTGAATCACTTGATGAAAGTGAATATCCGGAAGTGGCTGAAAAAGAGGGCTACTATGTATCATGGGACATTCCATCTGTTGAAAAGCTCGTATGCGATAAAACAATAACCGCTACATACAAGCCTTATAGAACTTCACTTGCTATTGATGATACTGACGATGTACATCAGTCAATCCTTCTTGTGGATGGTAAGTTCAAGGATGATGATAAGCTGGAAGTAACAAGAACAGTGCTTTACAATGACGACAGTAGCGACAATCTTGAGGAAATGGAAATACTTGAGATAGGAGTTCCTGATGACGGACAGAGTGTTCACCAGATCAGATTCAGACCAAATAACACTCTTTCCTGGTTCATGTCAAAGTTTGGTAAGTTTGCAGGCGCAGGAGTGGCTCTTTATCAGATAACAGACAACACTAAGGTTCTCCTTACACCTACAGGCAAGATGGGTGCATATTCAACATATGAGATGGAAGGTAATACCTACACACTTTCTTATGGTGTAACAGGTGTTAGAAACATGGGATGGGTAGTACTTGCCCTTGTTCTTCTGTTCATTGTTTTTGTAATACTTGTGATCGTCATTGTTGTTAATATCATTAAGAGACATGGCGGTAAGGTGCCTAAGATCTTTAACAGATTCATCGTTAAGGTTTCTGATAAGATCGAGAGCAAGGAACAGCTATTCTACAATGATACAGATCCTGTAGAAGAAAGAGTTCAGGAGAAGTTCAACGAGAGAGTTGAAGAGATAAGAATTGCTGAAGAAGCTGAAGCAGAACTGGAAGAGCAGCTTGCAGCTGAGAATAAGTTCATCTCTGAAGTTGAATCTGATGTAGATGACTCAGAACAGTTTGTTGAAGAGGAAACTGTTGTTGAGGAATCTCTTGAAGAGGAACCTGTTATTGAGGAAACTGTTGAAGAGGATGCTTTTGAGGATACTTTTGAAGTATCTTTTGACGAAACAGAAGTTCCTGAAACTACAGAAGAAGTAGTAAATGTAGAAGAAGTAGAAACAGTAGAAAATGTAGAAGAAGTAGTAGCAACACAGGAGACAGAAAAAGTAGAAAATCGTAAGAAATCCAATCATAAGAAACATAAGCATAATAAAAAGAGGAAATAAGTGGTATAATCTTTTATAGAGTTTGTTTTGGGGAGATGAGCCTATGAAGGAAATGCTTAATGAGCTATTAATGGCAGATAAGACACTTATCCATGTTCCTTTCGGAAACGGCTTTTTTGACATCTACAAATCTGTTGTGGTGTCCTGGGGAGTACTGGCCGTACTTATTCTGCTTATCCTTATTCTTACGCACAATCTAAAAGTACATAATATATCCAGAAGACAGGCGGCCCTTGAGACCGCCTATCTCTGGTTAAGAGGAGTTGCTGAAGGAATGCTTGGCGAGGAAGCTGCATCCTACAGCCCATATATCGTAACGGTTCTGCTTTTCATTGCATGTGCCAATATGGTGGGTCTTGTGGGCCTTACGCCGCCTACGATGGATCTCAATGTTACCATAGCTCTTTCGCTGCTGAGCATAATCACAGTGGAACTTGCCGGTATCATTAAAAAGGGACCAAAGAAGTGGCTAAAGAGCTTTGCGGAACCTATGGCAGTAATAGCACCAATGAACGTTTTGGAGCTGGTAATAAGACCCTTGTCACTGTGTATGCGACTCTTCGGAAATATTCTGGGAGCCACTGTTATCATGGAGTTATTGAAACATGTGGTTCCTGTTATTTTACCCGCAGCACTTAGCGTTTACTTTGATATCTTTGACGGATGTATTCAGGCATATGTTGTTATATTTTTAACATCTTTGTACATTAAAGAAGCAGTTGAATAAAAGGAGGATAAGGTATGAGTTTAACAGCAATCGGAGCAGCAATCGCTGCATTTACAGGAATTGGAGCAGGTATCGGCATAAGCCTTGCAACAGCCAAGGCAACTGATGCAGTAGCAAGACAGCCTGAAGCTGACGGAAAGATCATGAAGCTGCTTATTCTTGGTTGTGCCCTTGCGGAAGCAACTGCCATTTACGGCTTTGTTGTGGCTATTATGATAATTCTTTTCTCATAAATATCTTTAGAAAGTAAAGGGGAAAAAAGTGTTAAACATTAGTATTGTAAACATTATATGTACAATAGTTAATCTTCTTATCCTGCTTTTCTTTGTAAAGAAATTCCTGTTTGGAAGGATTGATGAGATCATAAGGAAAAGGCAGGAAGAAGTGGATGATGCCACAGCTGCTGCAGATATTGCCGCTAAGCAGGCTCTTGCATCCAAGAGAGAATACGAGAAAAAGATCGAGATGGCTGACGAGGAAAAGGAGCAGATCCTCTCTGATATCAAGAAGCTTGGCTATGAGGAATATGACCGCATCGTTACAGACGCAAGAAAAACCAGTGATCGTATAGTCAAGGAAGCCAAGTACAATGCCCGTGTTGAGGCTCAGAAGACCAAAGAGCTTTATGCAGAGGAACTCAAGGATATGGTCATTGACGCAGCAACCAAGATAGCAGCAACCAAGCACAGCGCTGAAGAAGACGGAGAGCTCTACGATAAATTCATAAAAGAGGCAGAAGCGAATAATGGATAAAAAGCAGAAAGCAACCCTGCGCTATGCCTCTACAGCTCCAAGCAAAGAGCAGATACTTAAGATTAAAAATGTGCTCATTAGTAAACTTGGGCAGGATGATATAAATCTTGAATGCATTCATGATCCTGAGGTTGGCGGCGGTTTTATAGTTTCCTGCGGAAACTACGAATATGACTGGAGTGACAAGGGAAGAGCCAAGCAGCTTCGCTCACAGCTTGGAAATGTTCGCTCCGGAAACATTATTTCCATGCTCAAGCATAAGGTTGAGAATTTTGACCTATATGTTGAGGGCAGGGAGATTGGAACGGTCAGCTGGGTCGGCGATGGCATAGCTTTTATAGACGGAATTGAACACGCATTTTATGGCGAAATAATTGAATTTGAAGATGGAACAAAGGGTATGGCCCAGGATATCAGAGATGATCATATTGGGTGTATCCTTTTTGGTGATGACAGAGGAATAAGACAGGGAAGCAGAGCTGTCAGGACATACAAGGAAGCTGGCGTTCCTGTGGGCGAGGAGTTCATAGGAAGAGTCATTGACGCACTTGGTGCTCCGATAGATGGCAAAGGTGATATCAGGGAGACCGGTTACAGAGCGGTTGAAGAGAGATCCCCGGGAATCGTTGACAGGCAGTCGGTTAACCAGCCCATGGAGACAGGAATTCTGTCAATTGATACCATGTTCCCCATTGGCCGTGGCCAGCGTGAGCTTATTATTGGCGATAGACAGACCGGTAAGACATCAATTGCCATTGACACTATCATCAATCAAAAGGGCAAAGATGTTATCTGTATCTATGTTGCGATAGGTCAGAAAGCATCTACAGTTGCCAAGATAATTAATACTTTGAAAAAGACAGGCGCAATGAACTACTCGATTGTAGTCAGTTCAACTGCGTCTGATTCAGCACCTCTTCAATATATTGCTCCTTATTCAGGAACCGCTCTGGCAGAGTATTTCATGTATCAGGGAAAAGATGTCCTTATGGTATATGATGATCTGTCCAAGCATGCTGTTGCTTACAGAGCATTATCACTTCTTTTGGAGAGGCCACCGGGAAGAGAAGCATACCCCGGAGATGTCTTTTACCTGCATTCAAGGCTTCTTGAGAGATCAAGTAAACTCTCGTTGGAGCTTGGAGGCGGTTCTATAACTGCACTTCCAATTATAGAAACACAGGCAGGAGACGTATCTGCATATATTCCAACTAATGTGATTTCAATAACTGACGGTCAGATATTCCTTGAGAGCGACCTTTTCTTCTCGGGAATGAGGCCTGCTGTTAACGTGGGACTTTCTGTTTCCCGTGTAGGAAGTGCGGCCCAGACCAAGGCCATGAAGAGGGCTACCGGAAGCATCAGAGTTGATCTGGCACAGTACAGAGAAATGGCTGTATTTACACAGTTTTCATCTGACCTAGATGAAGTGACCAAGAATCAGCTTAATCATGGAAGTATTCTGATGGAGCTCTTGAAACAACCACTGGAACATCCTCTGGCGATGCATGAGCAGGTTATTATTCTTATTGCAGCAGGTGCAAAACGAATTGATCATATTGAAGTAAGAAAGGTCGGCGAGTACAAAGAAAAGCTCATCAACTTCTTTAACTATGAACACAGTGATATCTGCGATGAGATCAATAAGACAAAAGACCTTACAGAAGCTCTTAAAAAGACCATTCTTGACCTTATAGACGAGTTCAATGAAGAGATAAAGGTGCAGTAAGTTGGCAAATATCAAAGAAATCCGTGAAAGGATTGAAAGTGTCAATGACACAAGAAAAATTACAAATGCGATGTATCTGATCTCTTCGACCAAGCTTCGAAAGGCCAGGAAGATGCTTGCTGATACCGAGCCCTTTTTCTTTGAAACAAAGGCGATGATGGAGAGGATTGTCAAGAATCTTCCAGAGGGAACGAAGAATATCTTTCTGGAGTCAAGGGAAAATGTCCCGGAAGATAAGATCAGAAGAGGATACATTGTTTTTACTGACGACAAGGGACTTGCCGGAGCCTACAATCACAATGTGTTAAGGCTTGCTGAGGAGAAGATTTCCAAAGATAAGGGACAGTACAAGCTCTTTGTTATAGGTGAAGTCGGAAGATATCACTTTGACTCTGAAGATATGGATATTGAGGAGTTCTTTCTTTTCACATCTCAAAATCCTACACTTCATAGGGCAAGGAAGATATCTGCTGAGATAATGGAGTATTACTTTGAGAGAAAGGTGGATGAGTTCTACATTGTGTACACCACAATGAAAGGAGCCACATGTCAGGCTAGGTGTGAGAAACTCCTTCCATTGGATTTTCTCACAGATCTTCATTCGAAGCAGTCAGTTATCAAAGGAACCATGTATGAGGAGTTCCTGATGGAACCAAGTCCTTGTGCGGTTCTTGACAATATTGTTCCAAATTATGTGACAGGCTTTATTTACGGAGCGCTCGTTGAGTCGTTTTGCAGCGTTCAGCATTCAAGAATGATGGCTATGGATTCAGCCGGTAAGAATGCTGAAAAGATGATCACAGATCTTACAAAGAAATACAACAGACAGCGCCAGGCGCTTATAACCCAGGAGATTACTGAGGTTGTGAGCGGAGCTAAGGCTCTTAAAAAGAGTAAAGAGGCCAAAGAAAAGAAAGCAAAAGCTCTTGCAGAAAGAGCATGAGGACGTAATTTTGAAAAACGGTAAGATAATGCAGGTTATGGGACCTGTAGTAGACGTACAATTTCAGGATTTGGATCTTCCATATATTAACGATGCCCTCACAGTTATGGTAGAAGGGGAAAAGAGATATATGGAGGTATCCCAGCATGTGGGAGGAGATGTAGTAAGATGCATCATGCTCTCACCAAGCGAGGGGCTTTCTAAGGATATGGAAGTTGTTCCCCTGGGAGGACCAATTAATGTCCCTGTAGGTGAAAAGGTTCTTGGCAGACTATTTAATGTGTTTGGTGAGCCTATTGATAGGAAGGGTGAAGTGGTAACTCCCAAAAAGTGGCAGATTCACAGAAAACCACCGACCCTTGTTGACCAGAGTCCTGTTGTTGAGATGCTTGAGACAGGTATCAAGGTTATCGATCTTCTTGCTCCTTATTCCAAGGGCGGTAAGATCGGTCTTTTTGGAGGCGCCGGAGTTGGTAAGACGGTGCTTATACAGGAGCTTATCCAGAACATTGCTACTGAGCATGGTGGATATTCAATATTTACCGGTGTTGGTGAAAGATCCAGAGAGGGTAATGACCTTTGGACCGAGATGACTGAGTCTGGGGTTATAGAGAAAACAGCCCTTGTGTTTGGTCAGATGAATGAGCCTCCGGGAGCGCGTATGCGTGTTGCTGAGACCGGACTTACCATGGCTGAGTATTTTAGAGATGTGGAACACAAGGATGTACTTTTGTTCATCGATAATATTTTCAGATTTGTGCAGGCAGGTTCCGAGGTTTCATCCCTTCTTGGAAGAATGCCCTCAGCTGTAGGATATCAGCCAACTTTGGCAACAGACCTTGGTTCGCTTCAGGAGAGGATAACTTCAACAAGAGATGGATCTATTACATCCGTTCAGGCAGTTTATGTTCCTGCGGATGACCTTACAGACCCGGCTCCTGCAACTACTTTTGCTCATTTGGATGCAACAACAGTTCTTTCACGTAAGATTGTAGAGCAGGGAATTTACCCGGCTGTTGATCCACTTGAGTCATCAAGCAGAATCCTTGAGGAGTCGATAGTAGGAAAAGCGCATTACTGGACTGCAATGAAGGTTCAGGAGATCCTTCAGAAGTACAAGGAGCTTCAGGATATTATTGCAATCCTTGGTATGGAGGAGCTTTCTGAAGAAGATAAAGCTACTGTTCACAGAGCCCGTAAGATACAGAGATTCCTGTCACAGCCTTTCCATGTTGCTGAACAGTTTACAGGTCTACAGGGCAAATATGTTCCGATTTCGGAGACTATAAAAGGATTTATGGCTATCATAGGCGGTGATATGGATCGATATCCGGAAGCAGCATTCTTTAATGTGGGAACAATCGATGAGGTAGTACAGAAAGCTAAGCAGATAGAGGCTTAAGCTATGAGTGAAAATAAAAAGGTCTTTGACCTTAAAGTCATTTCAATCAATGGAATATTTTATGATGAGCCTGCTTTAGAGATCATTTTGCCGTGTTATGACGGAGAACTGGCAATACTCTATGGGCATGAAGAGATGATATATGCCATTTATGATGGCATAATCAAGATCAAAAAAGCAGATGGAAAATGGATCCATGGTGTTGTTAGCATCGGTTCAGTACAGTATACTGAAGATAATAAGTGTATTGTTCTTGTCAATACAGCCGAAAGGCCTGGGGAGATTGACAAGGAAAGAGCCAAGGAGGCCTATGACTTTGCTATGGAACATCTGCAAGAAAAGCAGTCCATAAAAGAGTTCAAGAAGTCACAGGCTGGGCTTGCCAGAGCGCTTACTAGACTTAAGGCTGCATCAAAATATCAAGATTAAAGAAAAGTTGGGTGGAATATTGTCTTATAGAAAGAAAAAATCTCTTTTAATTACCATAATAATGACATTCATAATAGCTTCTTTGGCATGTGGTTGCGGACACAAGGAAGATCCGGAGCTTGAAGAGTACAAGGCTGCAATGACCGAGTTTTATGACAAGCTTGGTGAGTATGACAACGCAATCAATTCAATTAATCCGGAAGCTGAGGATGCCAAGGTTCAGCTCCTTGGGATTCTTGATCAAATGAATGAGACCTATCAGACCATGGCGGAAGCAACTGTTCCTGAGGCTTTTTCGGGCATTGCTGACCTTTCTGTAGAGGCTGCTGAATACATGCAGAAGGCAGATGAATTCTACCATATGGCCTATGATAACGACTTTGATGGCGACTCAGAGATGCTGGCTTCTCAGTACTATGAGAGGGCCAATAATCGTGCAAAGGTTGTCCTTCAGGTACTTCACGGAGAAGTTCCCGAGGGCGAAGGCATCTCTGTAGAGACCCAGAGTACCTACGAGATTTCAATTATAGAAGATTCAAGCACTGATGGAGAATGATCAGTGCTTGTTTTGCATACTAGGACATCAACGGTAAAAGCCACTCGACCAGCAGCCGCTGTGCATATTGCCCAGCATCTTCGGGTACGCTTTTTTAATAACCTGTGCTGGGATGCTCCACTAGGTTCGTGAGGAACCTCACCAAGTGGCCACCCATGGCTCGCACTAGACTCGTGAAATACCTCGTCAAGAGCTCTGCTCACGACGAGCTCTTAGGACCACTCAGCTGCTTGGGCAATATGCACAGCGGCTGCTGGTCGAGTGGCTTTTGTATTTACGCTATTCAAGGAATGAAAGAATGGAACATAGCAAGGATAATACATTCATATATGCAGTAAAGTTTATAGCTTGTCTGTTTGTTATAACCATACACGCAAGAATTCCAGGTGTTTTCGGAGATGTGGTATTTTGCATTTCAAAGTTTGCAGTTCCGTTTTTCTTTGCAATCTCCGGGAGATTTCTTTTGGCAATGGGCGATGGCGTTTTGGCTGGGAATACGCAAGAAGTCAGGAGTTGTACATTTAAGCGACTTAAGAAACTCCTAAAGATAATTGCCATAGTCTGGCCATCGTATCTTTTGTTTTCTCTTTGTTATTTTATGGCAAGAGGAGCGACTGTTGGACACTGGCTTACAGATAAGTTCAACGCCTTTGAAAGTCGTGCGTTCTTTATGTTCAATTCAGGAAGATACATATATGACGAGTCTTATGTTTTTGACCATCTGTGGTATCTGTTCGCGCTGCTTTATGTCTATGTTCTGATAATTATCTTTGCACCGGTGCTTCGCAAGTGGTACAAAGGGCTGATTTTTATCCTGGTGTTTTTCCTGTTCTTTGGAGAACTGCTTCAGACTATTTATCCAATAAGGCCTTTTGATATCAGCATTTCAACCTGGTATGTAATGAGGAACTGGCTTTTTGTAGGTATGCCATTTGTTCTGATTGGTGTTTTGTTTGGGGATTATATACATGGGCTTAAAGAAAGACTCGGTTCTGAAGAATATGTGGAACGCTCCAAAAGATTTTTTACACCGGCACTCATTGGCGTTATATCCGGATGCGTAATAAGTTATGTTGAGATGCTTATAATGGGTGGTAAAGATGTCTACATAGGATCTTTAATCATTGTTGTGAGTTTGCTGTTTATGTCGGAGTGCGGAATTGAGGCGCCGGATAAGCTTGTATTTTTGGGAAAAGAGTCATCGTCTTCGATATACTTTTACCATGTCATGATAATCGCGGTTATGGATCATTTTTCACAAAATGGAATTATTCCTGACTATTCCATGATGCTTAAGCCATTTCTTGTAATGATTATCTGCACGTTATTATTTGGGTTTATCCCCTGGATGTTTAAGAAGGTAAAGACTAATGAATAGAATTGAGTTTTTAAAGTTTTGCGAGAATAGAATAGTATTTCTTGATGGAGCTACCGGCACGAATCTGATGAAGGCCGGAATGCCTGCGGGAGTATGCCCTGAGAAGTGGATACTTGAGCATAAGGATGTGATGAAAGAGCTTCAGATGAAATATGCTGAATCCGGATCTGATATAGTTTATGCGCCTACATTTACAGGAAACAGGATCAAACTTGCTGATTACGGGCTTTCTGATGATATAGACAGGATCAATACAGAGCTTGTACAGTTGTCAAAAGAGGCTGTGGGAGAAGGTGTACTCGTAGCCGGAGACCTTACAATGACAGGAAAGCAGCTTCAGCCTGTGGGGGACCTTCCTTTTGAGGAACTTATTGAAGTATACAAAGAGCAGATAAAGATTCTTGAAAAAGCAGGAGTCGACCTTCTTGTGGTTGAAACCATGATGAGTCTTCAGGAATGCAGAGCAGCTCTTATTGCAGCTAAAGAAGTCAGTGACCTTGCTGTTATGGTGAGCCTTACTTTTGAAGCTGATGGAAGAACTTTGTTTGGCTCTGACCCTGCGGCTTCAGCGATTACTCTTGAGGCTCTTGGCGCTGCAGCTATCGGAGCAAATTGCTCCACAGGGCCTGATAAGATGGCTGAGATTATAAGAAGTATGGCTGAAGTTACATCTATACCAATAATAGGTAAGCCAAATGCCGGACTTCCCAAAGTGGACAGCGAAGGCAACACAGGCTATGACATGGATAAGGAAACCTTCGTAAGCCAGATGAGACTTCTTATTGATGCTGGTGCAACCATTATAGGTGGATGCTGCGGAACGACTCCTGAGTTTATTTTGGGACTTCATGAGGCTTATGGAGAAGTAAAGCCTAGTGACATAAGGATTGAAGGCAAGAAGATTCCCCGAAAGATATGTGGCAGAAGATATCTGTCTTCAGAGAGAAGGAGCCTTTCTTTTGGCCTTGATGACCTTTTCATGATAGTTGGTGAGCGAATCAATCCAACAGGTAAAAAAGCATTGCAGGCACAGCTTCGCGAGGGCAACCTTGACATGGTTTCCGAATTTGCCAGAAATCAGGAAGAAGAAGGTGCATCTATTCTTGATATCAATGTTGGAATGAGCGGCATTGATGAGAAGCAGATGATGCTTGACGTTCTTGAGGAGGTATTATCAGTTACGGACCTTCCACTTTGTATTGATACATCAAGCCCTGAGGTTATGGAGGCAGCTCTTAGAATTTATCCCGGAAGAGCTCTTATGAATTCCATTTCACTTGAGAAGGGCAAGGCTGAGAAGTTCCTGCCACTTGCCAGAAAGTATGGAGCGATGTTTGTTCTTTTACCCCTTAGCCCTGAGGGACTTCCCAAGGACTTTGAGGAGAAGAAGACAAATATAATTGAACTTCGCAGAATGGCTGCTGAGTACGGCCTGGGAAAAGAAGATATCATCGTTGACGGTCTGGTAGCTACTGTTGGTGCAGATCCAAATGCTGCGATCAATACACTGGATACCATAAGCTTTTGCTATGAAAATGACTTTGCCACAATTTGTGGACTTTCCAATATCTCTTTTGGCTTGCCACAAAGAATGAATGTTAACACGGCGTTTCTGACTATGGCTGTATCACGAGGACTTACAATGGCAATTGCAAATCCTTCCCAGGAAATGCTGGTAAATGCTGCATTTGCTTCGGATCTTCTAAGAAATAAAGAGGGTGCAGACCTTCGGTATATTGGAAGAATGGAGAGGTATAATGCAGAAAATACCGCTTCAGTACCAAAAGATGACAAAAACGATACTGTTAAAGAGGACAATTATATTGATATAATTAAGAAGGATGTTCTTTCCGGTGCCAAGAGAGCAATCGTTAAGGACACTCAGAAGGCTGTTGAGAGCGGCGTTGCTCCGAAAGAGATTTTGGACAATGCTCTGATGCCAGGAATAAACGAGGTTGGAGATCTCTTTGACAAGGGGAAATATTTCCTGCCACAGCTTATAGCCGGAGCGGAAGCTATGAAGTTGTCTATCGGATATCTGGAGCCACTTCTCAAAGTGGATGACAACGATGGCAAAAAGCTTCCGACAATAGTTATAGCCACAGTCCATGGTGATATCCATGATATAGGCAAAAACCTTGTGGCGCTGATGCTTAAGAACTATGGCTTTAATGTAATTGACCTTGGTAAGGACGTACCAAGCACAGAGATAATAAAGGCTGCTGTAGAAAATGATGCCAGTGTTATAGCTCTTTCTGCGCTTATGACCACTACCATGAAAGAGATGAAAAACGTGGTGGAACTGGCAAGAAAAGAAAACATCAGAGCCAAGATAATAATCGGAGGAGCAGTCGTAACTGAGGACTACGCCTTTGAAATCGGAGCAGACGGGTATTCTCCCGATGCTGCAGATGCTGTAAGACTTGTTAGAACCATTCTGAGTATTACATAAATACGAAGTATTGACTGGAGGAAAAGACATGATTGGAGCAGAGGCCATTGTAAAATGCCTTGAAAAAGAGAACACCGAAGTAATCTTTGGTTATTCAGGAGTTGCTATTGATCCTTTCTGGAATAAGATCCTGGATAGTCATATTAAAACTGTGCTCATTCGTACTGAGCAGAATGCAGCTCACTGCGCAAGCGGATATGCAAGGATCAGTGGGAAGGTGGGCGTGTGTGCCGTAACTTCCGGCCCCGGTGCGACCAATCTTATAACGGGTATTGCTACGGCTTATGCTGACAGTATTCCTCTTATCTGCATAACCGGCCAGGTAAACTCTGACATGATAGGAAGTGACGTGTTCCAGGAGGCAGATATTACAGGGGCCGTTGAGTCTTTTGTCAAATACAGCTACCTTATCAGGGATGTTGATGACATACCCAAGATTTTCAAGGAGGCTTTCTATATTGCAAATACAGGACGTAAGGGACCTGTGCTGATTGATATTCCTTTTGATATCCAGAACCAGGAGATGTCTGAGAGATTTGCATATCCTGAGACCATTTCCATGCGCTCATATAAGCCCACTGTTAAGGGCAACATAGTTCAGATCAAGAAGGTAATCAAGGAAGTTGAAAAAGCTAAAAGACCAATTATCTGTGTTGGCGGCGGTGTGCATTTAAGTGGAGCAACCGAAGAACTTAGGCGTTTTGCGGAACTCAACGATGTTCCAGTTGTTTCTACAATGATGGGACTTGGCGTTATGCCTTCTGATCATCCACTTTATTTTGGAATGGTGGGCAACAATGGTAAGGCGTACGCCAACAGAGCAATGAATGAATCGGATCTGCTTCTTATGGTTGGTGCGAGAGTTGCTGACAGAGCAGTGAACAGACCGGATCTTATTACTGAGAACAAGGTTATGGTTCATATTGATGTAGACCCTGCCGAGATTGGCAAAAATGTAGGACCTACAATTCCTCTTGTTGGTGATATCAAACATATATTTAATGATTTTCTTGAGAACGACGATCACGCTGATGATCATCATGAATGGGTTGAGGCACTTCGCAGATACCGCGAGGAGATGAAGACTATAAGAGAACCTGCTTCACCTGGATATGTGGATCCCGAAGCCTTTATAAGAGCTCTTTCCAAGGCTATGAACAATGATGCAATTTATGTTGCAGACGTAGGGCAGAATCAGATATGGTCTTGCGCTTACCACATTGTTAAGAATGGAAGATTCCTTACATCAGGCGGAATGGGTACAATGGGATATTCTATTCCTGCAGCTATTGGCGCTAAGCTTGCTGACAGCAAGAGACAGGTTGTTGCAGTTATAGGAGATGGTGCATTCCAGATGTCCATGATGGAACTTGCTACCATGAAGCAATATGGAGTCAACGTAAAGATAGTTGTCATGAAGAACGGCTATCTCGGAATGGTAAGAGAGCATCAGCACAATGTTTATGATGACCACTACTCAATGGTAGAGTTGTCTGATGATCCGAAGCTTAACCTTATTGCAGAGGCTTATGGAATGGATTACTACAAAGTTATTGGAGAAACAGGTTTTGAAGACATCCTTAACAGGTTCCTTGAGGAGGATACTTGCAGCCTCATGGAAGTTAAGGTTGATCCAATGGCACTTACCAGATGATATTTCTTTGAAAATACTTTAGGCAGGTAGATAGTATGAAAAGAATTTACTCAGTTCTTGTAGAAAACAGAGCAGGTGTACTTTCAAAAGTAGCAGGACTCTTTTCCAGAAGAAATTTCAATATTGATTCCATGGTTGTAGGAGAAACAGCTGACAAGGCCGTTTCCTGCATGACAATTGTATCCACAGGTGATGAGCGCACAATTGAGCAGATAGAGAAGCAGCTCAACAAGAAGATCGACGTCATAAAGGTTAAGACCTTCAAAGAGAGCATGAGTATCAACAGAGAGCTTATGCTTATCAAGGTCAAGTACAACAAAGAAAACCGCCGTGACATTATGGAGAACTGCACTATCATGAATGCTCAGATCGTTGACATGAGCAAGAATATGATGATCATCCAGATCTGCGATACCTCGGAGCGTATAGAGCTCTTTATCGAAATGCTAAAGAGCGTCTCCATTGTTGAGATTGCCCGCACCGGAACTGTTGCTTTGACTAAATGCAGAGAGGCGAACTAAATTATGGTACACTACAGCCGTCAGATTGGTCCCTCTCTGACGGCTGTAGTGATAGATAATAGGAGTACAACATAATGTTTGCAGATAGACTAAGCGAAATTATGGATGAAATTGATGCTACTAGTAGGGAGATTTCAACTTATGCCGGCTTTGACGAATCGACTTTAAGCCGTCTTAGAAGAGGTAGCAGAGTCCCAAAACAGGACAGCCCTACGATTAAAAAAATGGTTAATGGGCTATATATGTATGCTGCAGATAATTCCTGTCTGGATAAGCTTTACAAGATTATCGAAGCGCATCCGGGAAGTGAGGAAAGTATAAAGGAGCAGATTACGGATTGGCTCTTTGAGGGTACTGATGAATCTGCAGATTTGGATGCCAATAACGAAAAGCCAAAAAGCCATAGGGTATACGTGACTGCATTTAGGGACAATCTTAATGCTGTCATGGATATGACTGGGACTTCGAATTCAAACCTTAGCAGAGCGCTTCATATAGATCCTTCTGCAGTTAGCAGGTATAGATCCGGATATAAAATCCCTGATAAAGATCCTGAGCTTACCAAGAGATTGTCTGATTATCTTTTTGAAAAGATTAAAAGCGCTGATAAGCTTGATGAGCTTTCCTCAATGATGGGGCTCTATGACGAGCATGCTGACAGAAAGAAGTTTTACAAATGGCTATGCAATTATGAGGACAGAACGCTCTTATATATGAGATCGCTGGAGCAGTTTCTTGGCGCGTTCGAAGCAATTCCTGGAGGCAAAAGCGATCAACTTCTTACTATGCAGGAAGCTGTGCCAAAGGAAATTCTTGATGATGATTCGGTTATTTATGTTGGGCAATCAGGGCTCCAGGCGGCAGTTTTAAGATTTTTGGGACAGGCGATAAAGAGTGGAGCAAAAGAATTCCTTTTGTATTCTGACCAAAGGATGGACTGGATGTCGTCTAGCGAAGATTTTCGCTTAAGATGGGCGTCTCTCATGTACGAGTGCGTAAGGCATGGGATACATATCCGCATCATACACAATATCAATCGCGGTCTTGATGAGATGAACCAGGCGATAATAAGCTGGCTTCCCCTTTATATGACCGGTATGATCGAACCATATTACTGTCAAAAAACTGATCAGGGAAATTTCGCACATACTATATTTCTGTGCCCAGGCAAAATGTGCATTTCCTCGTTCTGTACCAGGGGAGCAGAAGAAGATGCAGTTATTTGTTATATGCAAGACAAGAGGGTGCTTGATAGTAATTACTGCAGCTTTAATACACTTCTCCAAAAATCAAAAATACTAATGAAGGTTATGAGCTATGAAAGCGAAGATCCTTCCAGGACATTGTATGATAGTGGTGTGAGTTTGGATACAGAGATAATTTCTGTCGAGTCTCCAAATAAAAGGGTAAAAATCATGATTGGTGGAGATAAGGTATTTGTATTCCGTTTGTCAGCGCCATATATCTGTATCACTATGGACCACCCCCTGATGTATAGAGCATTTATGAGCTATGCAAAAAGCCTTGAGATATAAATAAACTTGCCAACATCTATCATTGCTTTTTTGTTGGCAAGTCCCAGTGTTTATGCGCGCTTCAAGCCACAAATTCTCGTTTAGAAAAGTTTTATATCTTATTAATAGTATGCACCGACAAACTATGAAATAATGGTAAAACAAGCAGATTTTGCCGTTATCACGTAGTTTGACGGTGCTTTTTATTGCTATACATACCTTACTTAAGGAGGAACAAGAAATGTTCTGTACAAATTGTGGAGCAAAGATAGAAGACGGAGCAAAGTTTTGTGAGTATTGTGGAACACCACAGCAGGTAGCTGTTCAGGCACAGCCTCAGAGTCCGCAGATGCAGGTGCCACCTACTATGCAGACACCGCCGCCATCACAGATACCATATCAGGCCACACAGAATCAGGCGGGGCAGATACCTACTCAACCTTATGTACCCGCTCAGCAAATCGAACAGAAGGATACTTTCTATGTAAGAAAGCTTCCTATGGTAATGATTGTCGTTATGACAATTGGACTTATTATTACGTCATTAACTATGGGGGCAGGAAGCATGACTATTGCCATGCTGGTGTGCTGTATTCAGGGTATTGTCCTAATAGTCCTAATATATAAGCTTGACAGTATAGAACCGGAACCTGTAGGCCTGCTCGTAAAGCTCTTTTTATTCGGAGCAATTCTGGTGCCCATAGGTGCAATGATCGTGGAAGAGATTCTTCAGGCTGTAGTTAATTTTGTATTCTGGCCCGGAACCATCCTAAACAATATTGCAACAGCATTTATTGTCGCTGCATTTACAGAAGAAATGGGCAAGTATCTTGTTCTCAAAAAGCTGACATGGAAGCATCCGGCGTTTAACTACCGGTTTGACGGTATTGTTTACTCTACTACTGTAGCAATTGGTTTTGAAGTTATAGAAAATCTTCTTTACCTCCTGGGATCAGATGCAAGTACGGCATATTTAAGAACGGCTTTTCCAGGCCACTGTATCTTTGGCATATATATGGGATATTACTACGGGCAAGCCAAGAGCCTTGAAATGAATGGTGACATTGCAGGTTCTGCCAAGATGAGAAGAAAAGGTGTTATTGCAGCAATTACTATTCACGGAATTTACGATGCTGTTGCGATGATAAGTGACGGAAGCGACAATGATTTACTGATAATTGGAAGTTTACTTGTTCTGTTTGTGCTGATGTGTGTACTAAATGTTAATGCATATAAAAACATTAAAAAGTTTGCCCACGAAGATAGACCAGTATAAATAATTTTATTGAGGAGAGGGAAGTATATGGCAAAAGACGATCGTATTACAAATGCAATTGACAAAATGATTGAGGCTTTAAATGAACTGAAGGAAGCATGGATAGACGCACAGGAATTCTATACACCCAAGGTGGTCATTTCAGATGAGATACCGATCGAAATAGCCGGTCAGTCACCTGTATCGGTGACAATAAGCAATGAACCTCCTGTAAGTATTGCTAATCAATCAGCTCCTACATCAAAACCGGTACTTAGCTTTGAATCAGAGCCTGTAAATGTAGCACCAGTAAGAATTCCTGGCTTTAACCCGGGAGCAGCTTCGCCACATGTGGATAATGAATCAAACCAGACTTTCTTTTGCGAAAATTGTGGCACTAAGATTCGACCTGGTGCAAAATTCTGTGCAAGCTGTGGAACACCGGTCTGAATAAAAGAGTTTAAAGGAGTTTCTGAATGGAAGAATTATTACCTAGTATCGTTTTGCTTCTAGTCATAATTGCGGTAGCCTGCGGTATAAGTCTGGCATTTAAGCTGGCTAAAAAAATCATAGGCTTTATTATCTGTTTTATTATTGCGGCGTGGCTGGTATTTCAGTTCCTGATGATGGTATAGCCTTGATGGAGGGAAAAGCATGTTTTGTACGCAATGTGGTTTTAATAACAGAGACGGTGCAAAATTCTGCAAATCCTGCGGAAAACCGTTAGATGCTTCAAGAGTACAAAATGATTCTCAAAAGCCTGTACAGAAGTCTATGCAGCAGTATGTGCAAAGCGGAAGGGAACAGGCGCCTCAAACTGTAGCAAAGCCAGTTGGAAAAGCAGCTGGAAAGGCAGCTAAAAAGGCTGGAGCTACTGCGGGAGGCGGGTTCCTAAAGAAAGTTATTCTAGTTGCTGCCGCTGTGACTGTGGGAGGAGTGGTGATTTCTCAGTTTGGTGATGATGGTGGCGGTGGAACTCCTACGCCTACAACTGGCTCAACGATTTCAATAGGGACTACTACAACAGGATCTTCCAATACAGGATCAACAACCTCTACAAATGGTAATAATACTGGTCTGAACAATTCGGTAAGTCGTGGAGTACCTGCCGGAGAGTACGTATATAACTCTGCAAATCTTTATTTTGGCGATGATGTTGACAGAGAAGCACTTTATTCTGCATTTAAGGAATTAAAGCTAAACATTGGCTCAGATGGTTCCTTTAGCGGGAGCGGTGTATTTGAGATACCATTAAATGACTACAAAAAAGAGGTAACGGAAGAAACTGAACACAATGACGGATCTGTCTACGAATATTCGGTTATTGGAAGTGTAAAAGCTGAGGTCTTTGTAGAAGGTATTGTTGATAGTAACGGTAATGGAAGCTGTTCAATTAGTTTCATTGTTAATCACGATTATGATAAAGAAGAGGTTCAGCAATCTTCTTTTAATTCCCTAAAAGATATAACAAGACATGGAATAAGTGAACATTTCAGATATGAGTATACAGGAAGCGGAAGAGTAGATACTCCAAATCCTAATTTATTTAAAACAAACGGAGTAATTCTTCATCCGGATGGCGAACTATCAAGAACAGGTGAAAGTTACGAGTTTTATGGACCGGACTATCACGAAGGATATTCCGGAGGCTCTATAGAATCAAAGAATGTCGAACAAAAGAAAATCTATACCGAGACGGAACCGGAGTATCTGGATCTGGGATTTATGATTGCATGGTCAGATCCTGAAGAGACTAGCCGATATGTTATTTCCGGTACAAAAGCGCCAACAATAAATGTATTTGGAAATTGAAAAGAGCTGAAGGAAAGGAGCCGCTTATGAAGTGCAAAAAGACTCTTTTTTTTAAAAGGATAATTACTATTCTTGCTGCATTATCAGTAATGATGCTTATCGTTTTTATTGTGCCTCAAAGGGTTCAGGCTTCAGAAGATGGCTCAATTGTTACAGAGACAATTAACGGAAAATCCACGTCAACAATAAAAAAGAGCACGACACTTACAGGGCATACCAATATTAGTGGCGATCTGATAATTGAAAGTGAATTAAAACTTGGTGGTTATAATCTAGCCGTATCCGGCAATGTTTTAATGAAGGGAAATGTAGATCTTCAGGGAGGAACATTCACTGTTTCCGGAAATTTCCATCAGGCAAATAATGTCATGAAGATCAACCAGGGAAGTCTTAAAGTAAATGGCAATTACATCATTTCTGAAACTGAAGATCAAAATGAACATAAGCCGTGCTATGGCACTATTGTAATGGAAAATGACAATGACAGATTCGCGGTTGTTGGTGATTTCTGGGCAAGTAGCTATAATACATCATCCCTTAAGGCAGGAGAGATGTCTTTTGGCGGAAATGTGACTGACTATAGAGGAAACACTTTCAGGTGTGGCGGAACTCATGTGGTTAATCTGGTTGAAGCAAGAAATGGCAGCGTTGTTGATCTGCAAAACAATGCATCCTTTGAAGCCATCCGAACAAATGGGGTTGGCCAGGTAAGATTCAAACAACTTGGTATAAATAAACTTATAAGTGATGTAGTAATAGCCGGTGATATTGAAGATCTTTGCACTAAGCTAGATCTTAATGGCCATACTATGACAATAAAAGGCAGTGTCAACAATATGACAGCGGACATTGACATAAATGGCGGTAAACTTTTGGTTATAGGCGATTTCCATCAGATAAACCCATGTGTGAAGATCAATAAAGGAACTTTCGAGGTTGAGGGAAATTACACAATCGATGATAGAAAAACTGGCAGTGATGGTAATCCTTCGCCTTCATATGGCACCATCAAGATGGAAAATGAAAAAGACTATATGTATGTACATGGTACATTTTCTGCAAGCAGCTATAATACTTCCTCACTAACTGCTGGTCTAATGGAATTTAAAGGAAATGTTACTGACTATAGGGGAAATACCTTAAGAGCAAGTAAGGATCATACTGCAAAATTTTCGGGTTTCGGAAATACACAGCTTGTAGATCTCCAGAATAAAAATGGTTGTTTAGAGAATGTTATATGTGATGGCACCAGCTTTACGCACATTGGTTTTAGAAAACTAAGAAATAGTATATTGGTTGGAGAAGTTGGCGAAATATGGAATGATCTTGATCTTAATGGAAACTGGATCACAGTTACAGGTAGTGTCAAGAATATTTCAGGTAATATTGATATAAATGGCGGTCATTTCGCTGTTAACTATGATTGTAATCTTGAGAATTCTCGGATTTATCTGAACGGAGGTCGTTTCGAGGTTAATAGAAACTTTTCGATAGAAAGCTCCCAGAAGAATTCTGATGGGACACCGGCGCCTTCATACGGAACTATCAAGATGGATAATCCCAAAGATTATATGTTCATAGGGGGGACATTTACAGCATGCAGCTACAATACATCAACTATGAGCGCGGGAAACACTTTCACCCGCGGTGATGTCAGGGATTACAGAGGAAATACCATCAGATGCAGTGGAACTCACCTCTTTTCTTTTGGAGGAGAAGTTGAACGTACTGTGCAATTTGACAGCAAAAACTCATGCTTCCAAACAATAAGCACTCCCAATACAAAAGTACAATTCAAGACATTCAGTGTAAATCAGCTTACTGAAAATGTAACTGTAAGAGGTCCCATTGAGCATATGTGGAACAAGCTGGATCTTAATGGAAAGACTTTAATTGTAAAGGGAGATATTGAAGCAATTGAAGATAATATCGATCTAAACGGCGGAACAATGCATGTTACAGGCAATGTGCTGCAGACAAATCCATGCATCACCTTTAATAAAGGATTGCTAAGAGTTGATGGAAACTATGCAATTGAGAGTCTTGATAAAGACAGTTCGGGTAATCCGGGACCATCTTATGGAACGATAAAGATGGAGAATGCCCAGGATACACTTATTGTCGGAAAGAACATGACTACCAGAAGCTACAACAATTCAACAATTAAGGCTGGAAAAATTACTGTTGCAGGTACACTTGATGATGTAAAGGGAAATACAACTGGAAGAGCAGCAGAGAATGTTGCAATCAGTAGTGCAAACACAAACAAAGAAC
>JAEEGH010009366.1_pt1 | contig 22848 bp, 17 predicted proteins | sample 9134181 | NCBI WGS metagenome assembly JAEEGH01 (sample SAMN16246544, study PRJNA631951) | gut metagenome | biome: gut microbiome; feature: rumen; material: DP-attached | host: Bos | place: Iran: Karaj | collected 2018-10
GTCCAATAAGAGTCAAAGGAATCTACATTTTAAGAAAAATAAGAAATAAGTAAAATGAGTACTTGTAAGTATTGCGGAAAAGATGCAGGTTGGTTCTCTAAAGCCCACAAGGAGTGTGAGGACAAACATGAACAAGGCGTAATGGACTTTGAGGCGGTTATTAGCTCCTACTTTACCGGTAGGACAACTGCCTTTGACGTGCAACGTGCCAAAGCAAGACTGTCAAACGATGCTTTCCTCTCAGAGGAAGACGTATGCAGCGTATCTGATAAGGAAATCAGGCAATATACTGCAAGTATTCATAGGCCGTTCTCGCCATCGTCCATGAAACTAATGGATGAGTTCCTATCCGTTATTGGCGTGTCATATAGCAAAATTAACAAAGATGGAGCTGTTGACGAATTCACGAAGAAACTAATGAAAGGATTCATGGTGGAGTATTTCACCGATCAATTGACTCTCCAAAAAGCTCACGACAGATGCGAAAAGGTACTAAGTAAGTTTCCTATGGTGCAGTCGAATATTGAGGATGCCTACCTGTATGTCCTGAATAAGGCTGCCACGAATTTCTTAAAAAACGGTTTCCTTTCTGATGATGAGCAGCAGAAGATAGATGATTACGTCAGCTATCTTGCTTTGCCAATCAATAACCTCCCTGCACAATATCAGAATAGCGAGATTAGCAAATTAGGGCAAGTCTCTATCCTAAAGAGTGTTCAGCGCGGCGTTATACCAAGAACAAATATGCTTGCCCCTATTGTTCTTGGTAAAAACGAGACTGTTTTATGGACTTATAATGGCGTTAGTCTCTATCAAGAAAAGATAACCAAAGAATGGGTTGGTCGGACAGGAGGCTTTAGTTTCCGTGTGATGAAGGGAGTGTATTACCGTACTGGTGGCATAAAAGGTCATCCTGTAGAGCATAGCTCAATGGAGTTCAATGGCACTGGTTCTCTCTATGTCACTAACAAAAACCTCATCTTCTATTCCCAGATGAAAAGCGTAAAAGTACCATTCAATAAGATAGTAGGAATAACCCCCTACTCTGATGGTATTGAAGTACATAAGGATGGAGCAAATCAGAAACGCATGACAATGCAGGGCTTTGATCCTTGGTTCGTCATGAATTTGCTATCACTTATTAACAACATCTAGTAAATCCCAAATCAAATAGAAAAAGATGATAGTATCATTTGATAAAGAAACAATAGAAAAAGTACTCAAAGTTTACAACTCCATACCCAAAGAAAGGTTTTCAGGAGTTGATGGAGAATGGGTATTTCTTGGGAAATACGGTGCCGCTTTAATTAAAGAAGGTGTTTCCTACAACAAGGTTAATGGTGAAGTTGTGAAACTACGCAAATTCGTTGAATATACGGATTTGTTTGATATAAAAGAAATCCGCAATAACGGAGTGCATCACTACATTAGCCTAAAAAAGGAGTGGAAGGACATTTTATCTGCCACCACTAATAATCAGCCTTCTGCTGATGATGCAAAAGATGTTGTCAATAACACAGAAGGGAACCCTGATAATGAAACTGAGAAGGAAATAGAAGAAGAATCACCAGACATCATTGAAGCTCGTAGCCTGTTTGAGGATAATGACAATGAGCAGAAAGAAGCTGAAGAAGATGCCAATCAACCTGAGAATAAGGAGCCAAAGCCTCACGTTATCACAGAAGAATCTCTAAGATTGTTCAATCTGTTACGCGAGACCAAGGAAGCTGACTGGAAGACCTTCTCCAAGCGTGACTATGTGGGAGTATGGAGGAGCATTATTGAAAAATATCCAGAAACTGCGCACTTTATATATGAGCTTTTGCAAAATGCTGATGATGCCCAGGCTACGGAGGCAAGTATCCTTTTATGTAGGGACAAACTGATTTTCAAGCATAACGGACAAAGGCAATTTACGCTGACTGACGCAAACGATAATGAGGGATTAATGGGTGATATTAATTCTATCACATCTGTCGCATGTTCAACGAAAAAGGATGAAGGAAATACAATTGGTAAATTTGGCGTTGGTTTCAAGTCAACTTTCCAGTATACAGATGCTCCATCAATCTATGACGATACGTTCTGGTTCAGAATTGACAATTATATCATTCCTACATTACTCGAAGAAGACCACAACCTGAGATATGAAGGAGAAACACTGTTTGAAATCCCCTTCAAGAATCCTGTCAAAGCATATCGGGAAATTCTTGACCGCCTTCAAAGGCTAGAAATGCCAGTCCTTTTCCTTCCGCATTTAAAGAAAATCACGTGGAGAGAAGACCATGATCCAAGGGAACACGTCTATAATAAATCCCTTGGGGTTCTGCATGAAATTAATCGATACCAGTACAATTTATGCGCAATAAACGATAACGGAAAGAAAAAGCGCATTATTCTATTCAACAAAGATCTAAGGATAGGAAACAGTATTCATAAGATATATGTTGGCTATTTCCTGGATGCGAACTATAATCTAATTGTCACCTCCCGTCCAAAGATATATTGTTTCTTCCCTACTGGAGAGACTTTTGACGGTTGTTTTGTAAGTCACGCCCCATTCCTCTTAACTGATAACCGTGAGAGTATAAAGACATTTGAGGATGCCAACAACATCATGCTTGAAGGCATAGCAAATCTTGCAGCAGAAGCACTGATTGCATTGAAAGAGATCAATGTTCCTGGTCATAAGGGATTGATTAATGAGAATTTGTTCTCTATTATCAATGTTAATCAAAATAACGACAGGAATATTCTTCTTAGGGAGAAATATGTTAATGTCCTCAATAATAATGCGATTATTCCAGGCAGAGGCGGTCATTTCCTAAAGAAAGGAAACGCTATTATGACTACTGCAGAACTGGAAGCATTGTTGTCAGATTTACAATTGGGCCAGTTGTATCGTGACACTATTGGAGTTATACAAACAGGTGTCAATAGAACGATTGTTCGAACTGTTGCAGAAAGCATTGGCATTAGAACCTTTAGCAATGAAGATCTGGCTACAAAGTTGACTGGCTTCTTCATGTCTAAACAAACTGATGAATGGATTGATAAATTACTGAATTATATAGAAGACAACGCAAAAAAGCTGTGGTTTGACAGGCTTGCATCAAAAAGAATGGAGAGCTTTGCCATTTCAGAGTTCTACCGTGAGCCTTGGGAACAGTTGAAATTTAGATTCGCTCCGATTACGAAGACCTCGACAGGAAGCTGGATTGCTCCATACAGAATGAATTCTGTAGAACCTACCATAATGTTACCTGTTAGTGGATTTGATAATGTTGACCCTTCAGAATTCGGTAATATTCTGGACTCTGCACTTTATGAGAAGCATCAGAACTTCTTTGATCAGTTAGGTTTAAGGAAGCCCAATACTGGAGACTATTTGGAGAAAGTTATCTTGCCCAAATATAAATCAAGCTATATTTCCGAGAAAGACATGCAGAATGACTTTCAGGCGATATATAAGATTTTGTCAGAAAATCATGGAGAGAATGTGACAAAAATCATAAAAGAGAATCTGAAACTCAGGGGATATAATGCCAAAGGAAGAAAAAACTGCACTCTTTCATCATTATATGTGCCAAATGAAAACCTGAAGGAATTTGTTTCTTTGGACACTGCATATTATTTCTTTGATTACGACTTTTATGTAACGGAAACATTCAATCCGTCAAAAGAAGAAATATCATCGTTCCTGTCTCGACATTTTGGAATCAGCAATACCCCAAAGGTAATCGTTTCTGAAGAACAATATCAGATAGAAGAAAGCGGATGGTATTATAAGACCTATAAAAAAGACAATCCTGCTTTTCCACTGAAATGCAAGCCATTCATACAAAGCATTAGTTTAAGCCAAACATTCGACACTTTCTTCAGAGACTTTGACCTTGATGGCTACGATATTGACCGTCGCTCAGAAAAATGGTCTCACGAATTATGGTCATATTTGTCAAAAATGAGGACAGACAGCTTTGTAAAAGGCGTTTTGTGTTATCGTGTTTATCATGGAAAGACTACAAAACAGGAGTATTTTGACAGCTCGTTGCTCGAACAGTTAAAAAAAGATGCTTGGATATTCTATAATAACGATACATATTATAGACCATGCGATATAACTTTAGACGAATTCCACGAACTGGGTTATTCTCCAAGTCCAGCATTGGAACTGTCTTTAGAATTCTGTCGTGACAGATACAATAGTATAACATTTAAAGAGGAGCGTGAACGATTAGAACAAGAAGAGGCAGAAAGAAACAGTCTTATTTCACAAGCTAAGAACAAAGGTTTAGATGTAAATGAGATTCTTCGTGATGCTATTGAGAGAAGAGACATGGTATCTACTAATATCGATAATTCCAAGAGCATTGAAGCCATTAATATTATAACATCAAATCTGAGTTCTAACGAAATCATTTCACTTGCAAATCGAATCGAGAAAGGACATAGCTTCTTGGAAGAGACTGCGGAGATACCAGAAGCAATCTCAAACAATATCGATTCACTTATGAATATCACAACTGCCGTTGGAGAAGAGAATCTCCCGTATGTGGCAGAACATGTTGATGATATTATGGACTGGATTGTCAATGAAGACAAGATGCCGTCAATGGTTCGCCGTATCATCAATTATCTCGGTCGTTGTATATATGAACAGTACCTCATCAACGAAGATATAAGTTACGAAACATGTGAGGACACCAAATCTGATTGTGACTTCTGTCTCAACGACGGTCAGAAATACGTTCGTGTCATTACGACGCTGAAGAGTATTAAGGACAATAAAATTCCCATCGGTCTTTCTGCCTCACAGAATGCGTTCATCCGTAATAATCCTGAGATACAAGTCAATATTATCAGAATCTCATTAGCAGACATCTCCGTTCTCTATGAGTACAATAGGATGATTAACATTTATGGTAAGGAACAAGACCCAGAAATGCATGAAAACCTGCAAGAAGAATGCAGGAAGATAGCCAAAAACTATTGGAGAGAAGCAAGAATTGGAGAGTTTGACAGTAATTCTCCAGAGTATGCCATCACTATTGAAAGAAAGAACTGGTAAATATGGTATCGAATATACAACTACTATATTATGCTTGGGATTTAACTCATAAGAAATCCGTATCAGACGACACACGTTTTACTGGAGTGTTGGCTGAAGCGAATGTCGATATGAACCCTCACCAGATAGAAGCAGCTCTGTTTGCTTTCAAGTCCCCATTGAGTAAAGGTGCCATCATCGCAGACGAAGTGGGTCTTGGTAAAACCATTGAAGCTGGTATTATCCTTTCTGAATTTTGGGCCGAACATAAGCGTCGTATTCTTATTGTTGTTCCTGCCTCTCTCCGCAATCAATGGAACATCGAGCTTTTGGAGAAATTTTATCTGCCATCCACTATATTGGGTGGTGGTTCTAACGTGGAAACTGAAATTGAAGAAGGAATAAGGAATACCAACATACTTATATGTTCTTATCATTTCGCTTCAAACCATGCTGAATATCTAAAGTCGTGTTCTTGGGATTTAGTCGTGTTTGATGAAGCTCATAAACTAAGGAATGTTTACAAGAAGAGTAATATAATGGCAAACATTATTCGAAAGTCATTCCAGGATTACAAGAAGATACTTCTAACAGCGACCCCACTTCAGAACAACTTAAAGGAGCTTTATGGCTTAATAAGTATTATAGATCCAGAATACTTTTCTTCTGTGGATACTTTTGCCAAACAGTACAATTCAATAAGTACCAGAGATAAATCCACGTATGGAGAGTTGAAAGACAGGCTATCACATATTATACACAGGACACTCAGGAATCAAGTTCAGGAATATGTAAAATTCACAAAGAGAACTGCATTTGTCCAAGAGTATTACCCATCCCATCAGGAACTGAGTCTTTATCACGAAATCAGCTCCTATCTACAGCGTGAAGGGACATTTGGTGTTCCAGAGCGTCAAAGGCCATTGCTTTCGCTATTAGTGAGGAAGATTATGTCTTCTTCTGCTTATGCTCTCAGTTTTACCTTAGACCAGTTTATAAATAGACTCAAGGTATATAAGAAAACTGGAAAACTGATGTCCGCTCTTTCTGTATTGGCCAGTGAGATCGACACTATTGACGAAGAGTATAGTTATGCGGAACAGGATCCAAATGATGTAGTTAATAAAGATATTGATAAAGAAATCAAAGAGTTAGAACATTACCGAGACCTTGCTCGTCAAATAAAGGAAGAATCCAAGGCCAACAAGCTATTGGATGCCCTATCACTCTCATTTGATAAGATAAAGGCATTAGGAGGTGAAAGAAAAGCTCTTATTTTTACGGAAAGCAGACGTACACAAGATTATTTGAAGAATTATCTTGAAGGACATGGTTATGAAAACAAAATCGTCTGCTTTAACGGAACCAATAATTCTGAAGATACAAATATGATCTATCGACTATGGCTGCAACAGTATGCAGGGACAAGTAGAGTCTCCGGCTCAACAGCCATAGACAAGAAACAGGCTATTGTGGATTATTTCAGTAATAATGCAGAGATTATGATTGCAACTGAAGCTGGCGCAGAAGGTATTAACCTGCAATTCTGCTCATTAGTTGTAAACTACGATATGCCATGGAATCCTCAGCGTATTGAACAAAGAATTGGCCGTTGTCACCGTTATGGCCAGAAGAATGATGTGGTAGTGGTAAACTTCGTCAATCGTTCTAACTATGCAGACTGTCGTGTTTATCAGTTACTGGATTCCAAATTCTCTTTGTTTGACGGTGTTTTTGGAGCAAGTGATGAAGTACTCGGTGCTATGGACAGCGGTATTTCTTTTGAGCAAAGGCTCAATAAAATATATCAGACATGCAGAACTGAGAGGGTAATATCAGTTGCTTTTGATGAACTTCAACAAGAATTGGATGATTTAATAAAAGAAAGAATCAACGAAACGAAGAAAACTCTTCTCGAGCAGTTTGATGAGGATGTTGTGAAGAAGTTGCGCATACGACAGTCCAAAGACAGTTATCACGTGAACACCTATCAGAGTCATTTTTGGAAACTTGCAAAAGATATTCTGAAAGAGGAAGTTACGGATATTGACGAATCCATGTACAGTTTTAATTTGTCAAAAGGATTGGGTGATGAGATTTCACCAGGTGTCTATGCTTTAAATAAAGATGCCATTAACTGTAAACAACTCAGGTTTTCCAGTCCTCTTGGTCAGTATATATTGAACAAGGCATCGGAATTATCAGTCAATGATGCCTCTATAACCTTCGATTTGACGAACTATCCTTATCGATCTGCATTGTTAGAGCAATATAAAGACAAACAGGGCTATGCTATTCTCTATCGTATAAGCAGTTCAAACAAATTCGACTCAGAAGAGCAACTAATTGCGTGTGCTATGACATCTGAGGGGGAAATACTCCCAAATGAATTTGTGATCAAACTCCTGGAATTAAATGCTTCCACAGAAAGCAATATTGCACTTGATCATATTACAGACAAGTTTAAGGAGTCCGTAGAAGAGGAAGCACGCTTATATAAACTAAAGGTCGATGAAGAAACAAATAAGTATGTTGATTATGAAATCAACAAGTATGAAATGTGGGCTGACGATCAATTAGTTCCACTTGAAAATGAAATCATTGAGCTAAACAAAGAGTATGAAGAAATAAGGAAGCAGATTCGTAAGGAACATCAGGCAAGTCAAAAACTCCAGTTAAAGGTTGAAGAGACCAAACTCTCCAAGAAACTGAAGGCAAAACGTCAGCAGCTATCTGATCTCCAAGAAGAGTACATGGATAAAGTAGACGAAATGACAGAACGCCTCCAAGAATCGATGAACAATCAATTCAAGCTTACTCCATTTTTGAAATTTCATTGGTCAATGGTATAACGGCATATACGAAATATTAATTGTATGAGGTACACATTAGACAAATACGGAGCAAAGGCATTAGAGCTTGTTATGAAAGGGAAATCACTTTTCATTACAGGTAAGGCTGGTACCGGAAAGACAACAGTCTTACGTGAAATATCATACAAATGTAGGGAAAACAAGAAAAACATAGTAGTTCTAGCTCCTACTGGTGTTGCCGCAAAAAATGCTGGCGGCGTTACGATACATTCTTTCCTGCATCTTCCTCTTGGGCCTTATATTCCAGGAATGAGGATGCATAAACTGTATGCACTTAATGAAGAAGAGATTAAGCTTGTAAACAGGATTGACCTAATGATTATTGATGAGGTCAGCATGGTTCGCTGTGATCTTCTGGACGAGATAGACGATGTACTAAGGCACTACCGGAAAAAAAATCTTCCATTTGGTGGAATTCAAATAGTCATGTTCGGTGATTTATATCAATTGATGCCAGTTGCGCCAGATGAGGATTGGGATAAGCTGAAAGAAAAGTATAATTCCCCTTATTTCTTCAGCAGTAAGATTCTCGAGAAGATGGATTGTCCGATGTTTGAGCTGAAGATTATTCACAGACAAGAAGAACGTAATTTTGTAACGCTCTTAAATAATGTCAGATTAGGACATGTTTCCTCTAATGAATTAAAGGAAATCGAAGGTAGATTTAGGAAAGACTTCATTCCTAAAGACGATGAAGGCTACATAAGACTTACCACGCACAACTGGAGATCAAAATCCTACAACAACAAACGTCTGGAAGAACTATCAGGCAGTACCTACGAGTATAAGGCTTACATAGAGGATTTCTTCCCCCAAGAAGAATGGCCGACAAATTATGTTCTCACATTGAAAGTTGGGGCCAGAGTCATGTTTATCAGAAATGATAACGAAAATGGCCAGTATGTTAATGGAACACTTGGAACAGTCATTTCGCTTGGAGATAGAAGAATCATCGTGAGGACAGATGAAGGTAATGAAATAGATGTTGAAAGGCAGACCTGGGATTTCTACCGATATCATATTAACAAGAAGACAAAAGAGATTGAGGCTACCTTATGCGGCTCTTTCAAGCAATATCCTCTGAAATTGGCTTGGGCTGTAACTATCCATAAAAGCCAAGGACTAACGTTTGACAAGGTAATTATCGATGCTGGCAGGGCATTTACATACGGACAAGTATATGTCGCATTAAGTCGCTGTAGAAGATTCCATGGAATAATCCTGGTTTCTCCCATAACAAGCAAAATCATCAAAACAGACCCTATCGTATCTGCATACATGAAGTCAGTAAAAAGGATTATGATTGATGGAGAAAATGAAGAAGAAGAACCAGTAAGACATCTTTCATCTATACATGGTGCTCAACGAACCCTATGGATGTTAAGAGACGGATTGACTCCTCAACAAATCGCAGAACAAAGTGAAAAGCGCATCGAGATTATATATAGCCATATTGCACAACTGATTGAGAATGGGGAAGTTGACGTCACAAACCATGTCAATAATGATGTTTATAAATCAGTCATGAATGCGATTAAGAAAGTGGGTATTGATGCTGAACTGAAAAAAATCAAGGAACACTGTAAAGGTAATATAAAATATGCAGACATTAGAATGGTTATTGCGGATTTAAAGCGACAAGAATATCAAGAAGAATCCTTTCTGCCAGAGGAAGAGCAAACGGATGATGAAAATGATTCCGAATGGCATTTTGTAGAGAGTGTCCCTTTCACGAAAACAAGTAAACGCTTCCTTTCATACGACTGTCGAGTAGTTCTCTCCTCCTTAGGATATTATCTTGAAGTTACTGGAGATTACATAAAACTCGGTGACTATCCAAAAGGATATAATTATAACAAAGGTAATATATGGGTTAAAAAGCCTGTAAATAATAAAGGATTACGACTCGTACACGACAACGAAAAGGCACTGCACTTTATTGGTTACATCAGAGAAGAAGAGAATCTGATTGTATTTACCAATCCAGACAATCAAGTATATACTATCACTTTTAATGAAGAATAATAGCAGATGGAATTATATAAGGCAATACATATTATATTGAACAAATATGGGAAAGACTTGATTGCAGAGGAAAAGCTCATAAATTTCCTCTCAGATTACCATGCGTTTGATGTAAGGGCTACAAGACGTGTATTGCACACATTCCTTCAGATGGGCTACGGAAAGCAAGTTCTCGAACTTGATATACAGCGAGCCACTGACAGGATGCTGAAGATTAACAATATATCTATGCAGCTGGCACAAGAAGGATTCCAAAAAAAGCATATAGCATATGTATTGGATAGTGTCTGCTATGGTATGGGCTGGCAGGGAGAGCTACCTGAAGAACTTATCGAAGAAGAGGAAGAAGAATCGATTGACAAGCACTATGTGTCCGTCGGAAATGTTTCTTTTGCAATGATAAGTGTCGAAGGAGGAACTTTTGACCTAGGTGCCACTCCAGAACAAGGATTGTACGCTGCATTTGATGAGAAACCATCAATACAAGTTACTGTCAGTAGTTTCTATTTGGCCGAAGTTCCTGTAACCCAAGCCATTTGGACTACTATCATGGGGGATAATCCTAGCCATTTCAAGGGCGACAATTTGCCAGTCGAAAGAGTTTCGTGGGAGGACTGCCAGGAGTTCATCAAACGACTGAACATCCAAACTGGCATTAAATTCAGGCTCCCGACAGAGGCAGAATGGGAATATGCAGCCCGTGGCGGTCAACATTCAAGACATCATAAGTATTCTGGTGCAGATGACAATGATAAATCAGATTATCTTTGGTTCAAGGAAAACAGTCAGTCTCTAAGCCATGAGGTCAAGACAAAACTCCCCAACGAACTTGAACTATACGATATGAATGGAAACATATCAGAATGGTGCGGAGACTGGTATTTCAACTCTTATGCTAACAATGGAGAAAGGGTTAATCCCAAAGGGCCTTCATCAGGGGTCGCCAAAGTTTATAGGGGTGGTAGCTGGGATGACAAGGCAATGAATTGTCGTGTTAGCAAGCGATTTAGTATGAATCCAATTTTTAAGAACAAGTTGGTTGGCCTACGGCTGGCTGCAACAAATATATAAAGGTATGAAGACATACGATAACGAACAGTTAAAGGCAATCAATGCCAATGGAGGCTACTACCTTGTACTTGCCCCTCCGGGATGTGGAAAAACAGACATCCTATCTGAGCGTATTGTTCAGGCAAAGCAAAAAGGCGTCAGTTTTGATGAAATGCTATGTCTGACATTTACCAACCGTGCCTCACGAGGAATGCGTGACAGAGTAAGACAGAAAGTTGGCGAGGAAGCATGTAATATCTTCGTCGGAAATGTTCATCGGTTTTGTTCCAACTTCCTTTATAATAACGCATTGGTTCCAGAAAACTCATCCATTATCGATGAAGACGACCTGGCTGATATACTGCTAAGTTTCGATCCGAATATCTTTCTCAACAAGAAAGGTAATCCTGACAAGATGAAGGTGTCACTTGTAGATAACATTGACGCATATATTACTCAAAGGAAATTGAACCACCCTACTTCTGCCATCTTCTTGCCGGAACAGTATGACCGTTATTATCAGATTGCCAAGAACGCAAACTTTGACCCCGAGAAAGTAGGGCTGATGGACTTTATGGTAAAATATGCCTTACTTTATCATCAATACAAAACGGAACGAAACATTATCAGCTTCTCCGATATTCTGATACTGGCATACGAAGGCTTGCGTAATGATACGGCACATGAATACAAACGATACAGGTGGATTCAGGTGGATGAGGTACAGGACTTGAATGCTCTTCAAACGGCCATTATTGACGAACTACTTGACAAATCAAAAGAGTTTACCGTTATGTATCTTGGCGATGAGCAACAGGCTATCTTTTCATTCCTTGGTGCAAAGCTTGGTCAATTAGAACTCTTGAAGCAAAGATGTAGCGGCCACATTATGACACTGGGAACGAATTACCGTTCACCCAAATACCTTCTTGACATATTCAACGCATATGCTGAGAAGGAACTGGATGTTGACCCTTCCCTTCTACCCCAGTCCACTCGCGACATTGAACATGATAAGCTAGATCTCATTCTCACCGGAAATCCATCAATAGATGACGAGGATGAGCGTATTACCAGAATGATTGAGTACTATCTCCGTTATGATGACGAAAGAGTAGCCATCCTCGTACCTACTAATGACGCAGCGGACAGAATCAGTGAGAAACTGAATAGTGAGGGCATCACACACTTTAAGATTTCCGGCACAGACATGTTCAAAACGAAGTCTTACAAGACCATATCATCGTTTTTCTGTGTCAACGCCAACGATTTCAATAGCCTTGCCTGGGCAAGACTTCTTCATGGTATCGGAGCAATCAGGACTGGTGCTAGTGCCAGAGGCTTCCTTGCAAAACTGAAGAATCTGATGATGACTCCTTCCGATTTGTTTGCAGACAAGTCGTATGTGGCCCGATTTAATGAAGAATATGAGACTAAGGAATTTGTTTTCTTCGACACAGAGACCACAGGCCTGAATGTTCTGGAAGATGATATTGTTCAGATTGCAGCTTTCAAGGTCAATAAAGGACAAAGAGTTCCAGACTCCGACTTTGTCGTTTTCTTACATACAGAAAAAGAAATACCTGCCAAGCTTGGCGACATAGACAATCCACTCATTGAAGCATACGCTAATAATCCGCACTACAGCAGAGAAGAAGGATTGAGGATGTTCATTGATTATATAGGTGATTGTCCAATACTTGGTCATAATGTTAACTATGATTACAGGATTCTTCAAAAAAATGTTGAGAGAGAATTGAATGAGCAAGTAACTTTTGACATATATGATTCTCTGCATCTGATTAAATGCGTGGAACCGAATCTACGCATGTATAAGCTTGTATTCCTTCTGAAGGAACTGAAACTCGAAGGGAAAAACTCCCATTTGGCCGATGAAGATATAGCAGCTACCAAAGCCTTAGTAGATTATTGTTATCAGAAATCGCAAGCTGTCATCCCACAGCAACAGGCATTCGTTACACAAATAAAGGTTAAGAACGTCATTGACAAGATGATGCCTTTGCTTCCATTAATAGAGAACCTGCAAGACCATTTATATCAGCCAGTCCAGGCCATAGGCAGAACTATTGCTGATGAACTGATGACTATATATGATGATATGGTTTCTATGCAGATGATACAGGATCTTGGAAATAAATTTAATGTATTTCTTCAGTTCGTTCAATCTGAATGGGTGGATTATGAGAATGAGCAGACGATATTTGACGAAATCAGTACCCATATCAATGATATGACCGCAAGTATCAGCGAAGGGGACTTGGTTAATTCCGAAGACCTTATCCACGACCGAATCTTCATCATGACTGTATATAAAGGCAAAGGGCTTGAATTTGAGAATGTAGTTATCTTGGAAGCCAATGATGGCACATACCCATATTTTACGGTCAACAAGATACTTGCAGCACCATATCGCTATGAACCAGAAGAAGTGGCTCAGGCAGAGATAGACCGAAAAGAAGATGCCCGTAAGTTCTATGTTGCTCTTTCACGCGCAAAGAAGCGTTTATGTATTAGTTATACAGACCGTAATGCATACGGCTATCTAACCAGGATGACGCCATTTATGGACTGTATCGAGAAATACTTCGTAACTGGCCGAGCCAACCCCTCTCCAAGGAAAGTTGTAGCATCTCAACCAGAAAAGAAAGAGATTGTACGGAGGAATATCAATGGTTCAGACATCACATTTGCCCAGGACAGGTTAATCTCTTTCGAGGAGAGCAGTCATACATACAATGTTTTAGGAGGTGGTGAAATGCGACCTGTCAGCTCAGTGATAGCCATGTTCTTTGAGCCTTTCAATGCAGAAGTAATCAGCATCAGGAAGTGTAAGGGTGACTTAGTGGCAGCTGCTAAACTCAGGGAGGAATGGGATGCCAGAGGTGCCCTTGCAAGTCAGGCAGGAACATTCTTGCATAAACAAATAGAAAACTATCTAAACGACAAGACAGAACCACAAAACTTCAAATGTGATGTGGAATACAATGGAAAATATCTTCACTTAAACAAACGTGTTGATATTTCAAAAGAATGGTCATTCTTCAAAGCATTTGATAAAGCAACAGTATATCAGCCATTTAGAACTGAATGGTGTGTATATGACAAAGAGGCACGTATGGCTGGTACCATAGACCTGATATGTTCAAGGCCAGATGGAACATACGAACTCTATGACTGGAAACGTAGTAACAAGGTTGATCCAAATGAGAAAAACCAATGGTCGATGGGTATCAATGGATTGGAACACCTGTCGGATACATCTTACTCGCATTATTGCCTCCAGCAGAATCTGTATCGTTATATGTTGGAGAAAAACTATGGTATCAAAGTAAGCAGGATGAATCTGGTAGTGCTCCATCCTGACTTCAACACTTATAATATCGTTCCTGTACCCGTTATGGAACGAGAGGTAAACATCATTATCAACTATCTTAAAACTAAAAACAATACGATATGACATTGGAAAAAGCATTATCATACGCCATTGACAATGAAGGCATAGGAATTCTCTTGGAGAATCGGCTTATAAATTATCTCAATGATTTACAGGCTTTCGATTCTTCTGCCGTGAAACGTATTCTGACAACCATGATTGAAGAAGGGTACTTTACCAAGCTACAAGCTGGGTTGTCAAGTGATAATTATGAGCTACAGTTTAATGATGTTAGAAGCTCTCTGGTACAAAACGATGGATTCCAAGCCGATCTTGTTCAGTATGTCTTAGATTGTCTTCTGTATGCCGTTCACAAGACTGGAAATGTCCCGACAATACCTCAAAGTGCTATTGAGACCAAGAAGACCATGACCAAGAAGACATCTAACTCTGGCAAATGTGATCTTCAAGTCGTTCATGCAAATGACAGTTATCTTGTTACGACAAATGGCCAGTCCTACGAACTTGATGAATCACAATATAAAGCAATTATGCGAAAAAAAGACATGCCCATCGACCGTTTAGAGGTATGGCTCCAGTCTTATGCAGAAGAAAACAAATAAAGGAGGAAGTATATGGCACGTAAATATTACGGGTTGTCCCGAAAATACACAAGGAATACCAATCAGTTTATCAATGGACTGTTCAAGGTCGGAAAATCTATGGCTACTGCCTACGAGAGGGAAGCCAAGAGACAACAACGTGAACAGGCAAGGAGTGTAGCTGCATACAACAGATATATAACTCAAACCGAGCGTGAACAGGCAAGGCAAATAAGACAGCATGAGATGGCTATGCGTCGTGCTGAACGCGAAAGAGAAAAGGCTGAACGCGAAAGGGAAAGGGCTGCAAAGCTACAAGCCAGGCTTCAAGAACAACAACGTGTAGAAGATGAAATAGCTCAAATAGAGGAAGACAATGAGCTGTGGACGAATATTCATACATTCGTTGAACACGTTGTGTCGTTGGATGAGGTTAAAGAAAACATTACCCGTTGTGACTTTGAGCAGCAGAATAATGTCCCCGATGGCTTCTTTGAAACAAGATACCCATCCGATTCACAATCTAAGCAACAAGCTCAGAACGAAGCCGACAGAAAGTTTGATGTTGAAAAAGCGCAGAAAGACTATTTTACAGCCAACAAGGAATGGACGGATTTGGTATTTGAGGAAATTGAGCCGACTACAGACAGCGTAACCGAGGAACTAACAGCGGAAGCAAAGGAGACAATCAGTGCTTTCCTCCCCTGGAAACAAAGTAAACTTCGCAAAGCATATGTCGAAGAACACCTTGGCGAACGATATAAGGAGTTGCATGAAATATGGCAGTCAAAGAAAGATGAATTTGACGCTAAAGAAAAGACTTTCCACGAAAAAGCAGAGGAAAAGAACAGAATTGCCACAGAAATGCGGCAAGCAAAAAAAGACTATATCACTCAAAGAGCAAAAGAGTTGCATGAGGCAGAGATTGAAGCTTGGAAAAAGGAAAGAACTGAATTCTATACAAATCTCCGCCAGAGCCTTCAGAATGTTATCGACGGTGACAGGAATTATGTAATCACTGCTATTGGTAGCCTGTTCCCAGATGACGAGCTGCCTTTGGAATACTTCGTTGATTACACCTATGAAGAAGAAAAAGGAAAGGTGATGATTGACCTTGACCTGCCTGAGATTGAAGATTTACCTGATAGGAAGATTGTGCTCACCCCTACTGGTAAGAAGAGTATTCGAATGAAAGGACAGTCCGATTTGCGTTCTGACTATGCACATTGTGTGTTTGGCTTAGCAATGTATGTCGCTCACCTAATATTCAATGTTTCTCTGAAGGTTCAGGAAATAGAAATAAGCGGCTATACTCAGCGGAAAGAGGCCAACTCTGCAGTAGCAACAGATCAATACGTGTTTGTAGTTTCCTTTACTCGTGAACTGTTTGAAAAGATTGACTTCAGCAGGTTATCTGCTATTCAGGTGATGGATTTCTTCCATCGTTATTTCAATATGACAAAAAGCTTTGACATGAAGCAGATAGACTTGGCCACAGCATACGACCGTATGGAGTCATTTACGCCAGCAGACTATCAGACTTTCATTGCAACTCTCCCTCCTGTAAAGGAAGAACCAGAAACTGTTCAAAAGCAATCCACCTTGTCGAATAAAAGTAACACTGGCTCATATTCACACACAGATGACAAGCCATCTGAAACCTATGACAAGGCTTTTCAGTTTATGAAAGATTTCTATCGATTCATTGATAAGCTATCAAAGGATTCAGGCGTGAACAGACATGCAGAGAACTTAAATGGAGTAAATATTAAGTTTACTGGCGGGAATTTCACAGGCGATGGAGATATAAATACGTATCGTGGAAAACTATTCTTCTGTGCCATCATCGACCTATTCAAGAGTCTTGATAAAATGAAGATTAACCTTGATTCCTTTACTCCCTCATCCTATGCGTTTGCATTGTTCATTATCAAGATATACATGAGAGAAGAAATCCAATACTCCATGTTGAGCAAATACGAGCAGGTCTATCATCCCTATATAAACATGTTGAAACCGATGAAAAATGGAATCCCAACGCCCAGTCATTTCTATCTTATCGGAGAAATACTTTGCGATTATGAGAGAGACATGTCATGGTATCGAGATTATCTTAATCTCATGGAACAACATATAAAGATTGTGGATGCATCGATTCCAGGCAGCTCCTACAAATTGAAGTATGTTGAGGATTTTCTGAAGTTCCATCAGAACCTTCAAATTGGTAATTCAAGCCAATCTTACTCTTCTTCAGCTTCTTCGACGAATGTTGACCTACAGCATCTTGATCCATTGTTGGAAGATGCTGCGCGTCTTTTGGTATCGTACCAGGAAGGCAGCACAAGCTATATTCAACGTAAGTTTGCAATTGGCTATAATAGATGTTCTCGATTATTTGACCAATTAGAAGCTTTGGGCATCGTTGGACCAGCTCAGGGTTCAAAACCCAGAGAGGTTCTTATTAAGGATGAGAATACTCTCAATTCACTATTATCTACATTATAATCAATTTAATATGGTAGGAGCAATTATAGGTGATATAGTAGGTAGTCGATGGGAGTTTGACCCAACTAACGACTATAACTTTGAATGGCTTTCAAAAGAAAACGGCTTCACAGATGATACTATTTGCACGATGGCTATTGCCGATGCATTGCTGAATGACTTGGATTTCGGTAAGGCTATCCATGACTGGTGCAACCGTTATCCGCATCCTATGGGTGGCTATGGCGGACGTTTTGCACAATGGGTTCATAGTGACAATCCGCAACCATACAATTCATTTGGTAATGGTGCTGCCATGCGAGTGAGTCCCGTAGCACACTGGTTCAAAGACCTGGACGAGGTCTTGGATGCAGCAGCAGGTACAGCCCTGCCATCACACAATCATGATGAGGGTATCAAAGGGGCGCAAACAGTAGCAATGGCCATCTTCAGGGCATTGCAGTACAACGGTTGTCGCTATCAAGAGGCACCTTTGCATATTGATGAGATTCTACAAGAATGTGTCCAGTTCTCTGGATATGACATCAACATGCCCAAGTCATCAGTTCTTAATAGGTTTGATGAAACATGCCAAGGAACAGTACCCGTAGCCTTAAAAATTATCAGTATGGCCACCAGTTTTGAGGATGCAGTTCGAATGGCTGTCAGTCTCGGAGCAGATGCTGACACATTGGGAGCCATTGTCGGAAGTATTGCTGAGTCCATCTGGGGAATTCCTTTAGTGATGAGAAGACAAATAGAAGAGTTTCTTCCAGAGGAAATGCAAGATATCATTTCTTTATTCCACTTCAAGCGTCCCAGCTCATTTAAACCACTCATTGATATGACTTTTTATAAGAAAGACTATAGCGAGGCTGCTTGGGATTTACTAGAAGATGACGAACGTAATGAACTAATGGAGGTTGTGGATAAAGAAAAAGAAAGAAAACTTGAATTAATGAAAGAGCGTGGCAAGGCACGTGAGCAATGGTAACATATGGCATATACATATAAATATCCTAGACCGGCAGTGACAGCTGACTGCATCGTTATCACGAATGAGGCAGAGCCAAAGGTTCTACTTATTCAAAGAGGAGATCAGCCTTTCAAAGGGGGCTGGGCTTTCCCTGGCGGTTTCATGAATATGGACGAAACGACAGAACAGTGTGCCGTCCGAGAACTGGAAGAAGAAACTGGGCTTCGGCTGTCGAAGATTCAGCAGATTGGAGCCTATTCGAAGGTTGACCGTGACCCAAGGGGAAGAACAATCACCGTTGCTTATCTTGGCATAATTGATGTACCTGTAGCCGTCACCGGCCAAGATGATGCCGCCAAGGCTAAATGGTGGCCACTGACCGATTTACCACATCTTGCATTTGATCATTTTGATATTTTGCAGGATGCAATCAGAGTCTTTAACATGCAACTTTCACAAGCGTTGTGAAAACATTGTGTTTCAGCAGAGAAAGATTAAGGCTATAGATTATGATAGTTGATAGCATGAGCAAACAGGAGGTAATGCAATATATTCGCAAAGAATATAATTCTACTATTTTGCCTCATTTTCATAAACATTTAAAGTTTTATGAGTCTAAAATATATCCTGTTTGTGATAGAGGGAAACAAAAGAAAGTTACGATCCCATGGGAAATAATACAATCTAAGGATAGAACAGTGTTCCATCTGCAAGTCTTTGGAAACAAGGAAAGCATAAACTCTGTAACCATTGCAGAATTCGATTGGCAAAAACAACATTGCTTCGCATATATAAAACATGATTTAATGATTGTATTCAGTGAACATGCTTTGCGACGTTATGAAGAGAGAGTTTGGGGAAATGATATCAATACAGTATCTAAAGTCAAACAATCATTTAAGATTTTATTGAAATATATCCCTTTATCTTACCGAACTATTCTACCTTCACCCACTCACCCTCTTTGTTACTATTATGTTGTCCTCAATGCCTTGTTCTTAGGAGATTTTGACGAAACAACATACATGCCTGACCAAAAAGAAGGCGAAATATGGTTGAATACTTGTATATCTTTAAAGGAAACAGGCGTTTCTCAAACTGGAATTCTAAATACATTGTCTCTAATGCCATATTACATAAAGACCATTGGATTTAATCCATTTGATTCAGATGTGAGATTCGAGAAAACCTACGCTTTACGTACTAATCCGAAAATATGGAGGGCGGTACAATGTCTTAGCAAATCAGTATACTTGATTGACAAATTATTTGTTATGATGGACTTGCCTGTGTCAAATACAGTGATTGATGTATTTAATTCAGAAATGAAATATGCAGGTGCCTTGCTAAATTTATGCGGTATAGATATCAGTAAACTTACACCCTACGGTGCTAATGGAATCGCTTTACGAGGAGAGCTTGACTATAAAGGGAAAACATAATCAGAGGTAATTGCTGAATCCGCTGATTGATAAAAGTTTTTAATTTCGAGTCGTGAGACTCTGCCTTGACGCGTGGATGCATTGCTACATATTCGTGAACGTTTGTTCTTTGAATTTCCTGCAAAGCTTCTGGAACGTCGAATAATAGCAAACGCTTTTTAGAAACGGCAGGCTGTGAGGTCTGCCGTTTCGCATACATAGACGTCAGTTTTCTTCCTCCTGAAAGAAAGAACCTGTTGGCATTGGCGTTGCCTCGGCGACACAGCAATTGTAGCGTTCGCGGCTGCGGCGTTCGCGGGCGAACATGGCCTTAGTACCAGCTTCGTCCTGTTGGAACTCCAAGTGCTCGTCAATGGCGAAGGAGTGAGCCATGGTCTCTACGTCGAGGTTGTCGGTGCCGATGAGCGTGAAGGTCCAGTTCTGCTTCTTCAGCTTCTCAATCATTGTGCGGATCATTTTCAGCGTCCATTCCTCGCTACTGTTCTCCTCGCCGTCGGTGATGATGGTCACCAGCACATGGTCACCTTCCTCAATCTGGGCGTTAGTTTTGGAGATTCCTTTGCCAATGGCATCGTAGAGCGGTGTGCCGCCACCGGGGCAGTAGGCTTTCCAGTCCAAGTCCTTGGTCTGTGCTGCTGGCAGATTGTCGTAGTGCCAGGTGGTGTGGCCAGTGTCAAAGGTGAGCAGAGTGACGAATTGCTCCTGGTCTGGGAACTTCTCCTGCATCTTACGAACGGTCTGCAGGGTTTCGTTCATGCCTACAAAGGCTTGCTTGCGGATAACTTCCATCGAACCGCTCTCATCGACAATAATCAAGTTGTGAACTCGCTTGGTCTTAACATCATTCATTTTCATAATCGTAACAATTTAAATGGTAAATACTTCTTTTTCGACTAGTCTTTATCTCTTTGAAGAAGAATTTGCAGAAAAATTAAGCGAGTATGAGATTTTTTTCGTAATTTCGCCAAAAATATCGAGTTATGTACTATCAGCGACTGTCAGACGAAGAGATTCTGAGCGGTTTCCGTGAGGGCAATGCCGACATTATCCGTGAGTATTTCTACGGGTATTGTCAGGTGGGCTATAATATCTTCGACCAGCGGTATCAGTTGCGTGAGAAAGAGAATCTGGATTTCATGTCACTGGCTCATCAGTATGCTATCTACCTGATGGAACACGACTGGAAGCCTCTGGAGGATCACTCACCCAATGTAAGTCTGAAGACATGGCTCATCAACGGGTTCCGATATGTAGTGCTCGACGCGCTGAAGTGGTATCGCAAAGAGTACGGCAGCATCACGTTCGAGGATTATCTTATGTCGTTCGACGTGACCAGTGACCTACGGTTGCAGTTCAACAAAATGGTTGAGGATGTTTGCGATAATGCACCTTTGAACCGTGATGACAGGCTGATTATTGACATGTTACTGCTTCGCGGTTTCAAGGGCAAAGAGATAGCAGCCCAGTTAGGAATGACACCTTCGGCCATCTCACAAAAGTTCAACAAACTGAAAGAGCGTATCATTGTTCCGTATTTCAAGAAATTCTTCGATATGGATTTGGATATGCCGGAGGTAATGGACGAAAGAGCAATGCTTCGCAGGGAAGCCACTATGGGAGAGGCTACTATGTCGATGCCAACTCCAATGGCATACGAGGACATGGATTTTATCAGAGAAGAAGTTATGGAACAGAAGAGAACGACTCCAGAGTTTATCACGGAGCTGCAGCCGAACGAGATCTTTGTTTTCGGCAGCAATCTCAAAGGTATGCACGGCGGTGGAGCGGCATATATTGCTTACCGCAAGTTCGGTGCCATCATGGGCCAGGGTGTGGGATTGCAAGGTCAGAGCTATGCCATCCCGACAATGCAGGGCGGCGTAGAAACCATTCGCCCGTATGTTGAGGAGTTTATCCAGTTTGCCAAAGAGCATCAAAATCAAACATTCCTCGTTACTCGTATCGGCTGCGGCATTGCAGGATTTACTGATGATGAAATTTCTCCTCTGTTCGAGAAGGCTCACAACGTGGAGAATATCGTGCTGCCACCTAATTGGTAATAATATTACTTATAATAACGATGAAGAAACAACTGATTCTTGCTATAGTAGCCCTTATATTTGCAGCATGCAATGGAAAAAGCAGTTATGATGAGGTGCGTGATGGCGGTAACGGTATAGGTATTGATACAGCAACAGTTAATGAGGTACTACAGTCTGATGATACTGCTAATACATCCACATCAAACGATGTCAAGGAAATGGATGTAAAAGAGACTCCAAAGCAACACAATTCTTCGTCATCATACAAATCAAAAGTGAATAACGATAACATGCGTGGATTTGATCCTGCATCCGAAGATGACATGGATGACAATGGGATGTCTCGATATATGGAAAACAACGACGATGAAGGATGGGACTAAAATACTAAATAATTATGGACAGAAGTGATATAGAAGAAATGGCGAAAGACTTGATTCCACTTGCAGAATCAACTAACGCAGGTGAAGCTATTATGACAACTGACTATGATGACAAATGGGAGTTCATTATGGGCTTCAGAAAGAAAAAGAAATATAGAACGTGACCCTTAATCCCAAGGGGCGTATTAGTTGGCTGACTATTTGAAAAAACGAGTCGCGAGACTCCACTATTGCTAAAGGCGCGGACATTGCTACTTATTCTTGTGATTTATGTCATTGGAATTTTGCGAGGTTTCAGGAACGCCGAATAAATAGCGAACGCTTTGGAACGATCAGCTGAGATAGCCGGTCGTTCCTTCTTTTTAATTAGTTTAAATGCTTTTTTGAACTTAATACAAAAATAATCATTTCCTATGCAGATACACTGCACAGGTTATAATTATCTTTGCCACGTGAACATTAATAACAACCTAAATTCATTCAGCGTATGAAAAAGTTAGTTTTATCTTTGTTTGTTCTTTGCGTTATGA
>JAEEGH010009367.1_pt1 | contig 22847 bp, 21 predicted proteins | sample 9134181 | NCBI WGS metagenome assembly JAEEGH01 (sample SAMN16246544, study PRJNA631951) | gut metagenome | biome: gut microbiome; feature: rumen; material: DP-attached | host: Bos | place: Iran: Karaj | collected 2018-10
AGCACGGATACAGAAATGCACCCTGGTTTTAATATCATCATGCGTCTGAACACCACAAAACAATGGATGCGTCTGATGTGGCAATACGACACAAGTGTTATTATAGCACTACGATTGAAACTGTCAAAGGCAGTTTGGTAAAAAAATCGCCAGGCGCGTCTGGAGATTTTGTGCGTAAAAAAACATAAATTTCTGAAACCCGCACAGGGACTGGCGCGCAGCGTTTCTAAAAGTACATACAAACGGACTGGCAAAGTTGTAAAATGTAAGTAGGTCAAGGGGGGAGGGCTTTAAATGAAAAACTTATTGCAACAAAAATCTTTCTTTTTCGATAAAACTGTTGCAATAAGTTTTGCAAAGAATAAAGAATACAAGGAGACCAGCTATGAAAAGAACCTACGCCTGGCTTCATCCATCGCATTATTTGTTGTGTTCTATTTATGGAAATATCAGTAAAGCGGGGAGCCGATTATGAAACTTTTTTCTGTGACATGTCCGAAGTGCGGTGGTAAATTGGATGTTACACCGAATTCAAAGATGGTGACATGCGAATATTGCAAGTGTGATTTCCTGATTGATGATGAAATTAAACGCATGCGCCTGGATAATGCGGAGCAGGCTGGATACGACTTTGAAAAAGGCCGTCAGCGGGCATTGGAGGATATCGAAAAAGAAAAGAAACGCGCGTTGCAGGAGAGGGAAAAAGAAAGAATGGAAGCAGCGCAGGCTGCTGCCAAAGCGGTGTGTACGGCTTGTGGTAAAACTATTGTTGTGGACAAAAGATATGAGGATGCTACCTGTTGTTATTGCAATACTGTAATAAAAGTGGCTCCGGCCATTGATTTGAAGAATGGATATTTGAAAGAAAACGAGATGTATTACGAGGAGGCGCTTGTATTCTACCATAAAGTGCTGTCAGCTTGTCCAAACAATATTTTTGCAGTCGAAAGCATTCGCCGTGTAAAAGAGAAGATGGCCAATCATGTCTATATCAATACGGAGAACTGCAATGCTTTCAGTAAAAATGATTTGCTTGCGTTCCGTCGCGACAAGGTTACTTTTACTAACGGAGAAGGCAATACCGTAGACTTTTATTACAGCCAAATGACTGAAGTGGAAGCAGGCGTATTAAATTTGCCGCAATTCAGATATCCGGGCTATGGCCTGCCGATAATCCTTGGCACGACTGTAGATAACGACCAGTTGCTGGATTTTATTATGAATGCGCAAAAGGGGCTGTATCCATCTTTCCGTTGGAAACCTTTGTATAAGTCCTGGTATAGAATGCAAACTAACAGGAACTGAAAAATGACTGCGTATATAGGAGGGAAAGGATTATGGGGAACACCTGTGAGTATTGCGGTTCGCATTTAAGTAATGGAGCAAAATTCTGCTCGAACTGCGGCGCCCCTGTGGAACACTCATCAAAGAAACCTTATGCTTCAAATCATACGGATAGAATCATTCCAGACCCGGCGCCTTCTTATGTTGGGACGACTGACGGCAAGCCACCGGAAATTCCGTTATATGAACCCGATAAAGACTTCCGGTCAATGTTCCTGCGTCACGATAACCGGCTGAACCGCCAGCGCTTTATACTGCGCAGCTTTGGGCATTTTATAGTAGTTACAGTGGTTGCAGGAGTTCTGTTTACCATAGCTGAAGCTTTACAAAGTACGCTGATTTATTTGCTGGCCATAGTTGCTTCTCTTATATTCATGATTCCAGGTTTTATGCTGGTAATCCGCCGGTTGCATGACTTGGATCGCCCAGGCTGGTGGTGTATTGGCACGATGATTCCCGGGATCAATATAATTTTTGCAATATATCTCATGTTTTTCGTAGGCACAAACGGGCCGAACCAGTATGGCCCGGACCCTTTATATGAAGTTTGATTTGCTTTTACTAAAACAAGGAGTTGCTGATTATGAAACTGGTTGGTATAACGTGCCCGCATTGCGGCGGTAAATTGGAAGTCACATCAAACTCCAAGATGGTCACATGTGATTATTGTAACAGTGATTTTATGATAGATGATGAAATCAAACGTATCCGGCTGGATGATGCAGAACAGGCAGGGTATGAATTTGAAAGAGGTCGGCAACGGGCTATTCTGGAAGCGGAACAGGCCTCGGTGAAAGCAATGTGTACGCATTGCGGAGGTTCTGTAATCGTCGATAACCGAAACCAGTACTCAACGTGTCCGTACTGTAATAAGGTTTTTGATGTTGCTGATGCTATTGCCCTTTACAAAAAGCCTATCATACGTACGCCGGAAGAAATAAGGGGGCCGGTGTCGCAAGAGTCGGAAGATTCAGGCCCCGGCTGCCTGAGTACCATTATTAAATTTGCTATCCTTGCGTTTGCCTTTTCAACATTTTGCGGGCATGGGTGATGGTAATGATTTAATTCATATTATTTAAAATGACAAAAGGGTTAGGTATGTTGTTGTATGAAGAAAGAAAGGAAGAAGCAAAAGACGTCACATGGGAAGAAATGAAAAAAGAATAGAGAAAATTTCTTAAAGACGCGGGATGATTTAAAAAAGGTGAAGAACCGGTAGTAAATCATGTAATATAAAAATGCTGAAAAATGATGTTGGGGAAGGAGCATTTATGATAACATTGGAAGAAGCCATAGCTATTGCGAAAAAGGCGTATGGCGATAATATGAATCTTTTTGAGAAATGCTACGATATAGGGAAGTTCTATACGTTCAGTGCGATTACCAAAGATGGACAGGCGTTATCTTCTGGACTTGTTCTCCTTGTCAATAAAGAAACTGGGGGAAGGCATTATGAACCGTATTCCCCCCTCCCTGGCTACGACAGGCTTAAGACTCTTGTAGAAAATGGCCGAATGATTGATATATCGGACATGATTCAAAAACGGTACCCGGTACGCGTTAATGTAAATATGAATAAGCTTCAGCAAATTACCGCAGGTATTATGGGCTTGGTGGTTGGCGATGCTATGGGTGTTCCTGTTGAATTTGAGACGCGTGATTCATTTACGGTTTCTGACATGATTGGTTATGGCACATATGATGTACCTGCCGGAACATGGTCTGACGACAGTTCTATGATGCTGGCTACGGTAGAAAGCATTGCCCGACTGGGCAAGATTGATCCGGAAAACATTATGCAGAATTTTGTACGATGGGTAGATGAAGGTGAATTTACTCCTTATGGTGAAATGTTTGATATCGGACGTGCCACACGTAATGCTATTCAGCGTTATGTACAAGGAGTGCCCGCGACGCAATGTGGCGGTACCTCAGAATGGGATAATGGCAACGGTTCGCTGATGCGCATATTACCGCTGGCATTTACTAATTGCGATTATGAAGTTGTGAATGCGGTGAGCAGTCTGACACACGCGCATGACATTTCCAAAGCAGCCTGTCGGATTTATATTAATATAGCGAGACAACTTCTGAAGGGAAAATTAATGGAAGAGATTATTGACACCATGGAGCCGGAAATGCCTGAATACGGAAGGCTGTTCGAACTTGGCACATTGCGACGAGATATCATCAGAAGCTCTGGTTATGTGGTGGATACGTTGGAAGCTGCATTGTGGTGCAACTTGAAAAGTAACAGTTACAGGGAATGCGTATTGATGGCTGTCAACCTTGGTGACGATACTGATACTGTAGCCGCCGTTGCCGGGGGTCTGGCAGGAATCACTTATGGTATTGGTGGTGAGAAAGGAATACCGGAAAAATGGATTAGCCAGATAGCCAGAAAAGAATGGATTGTAGAGCTTTGCGAAAAGTTTGAACAGAGTTTGTGGTAGGGTGTTTCTTATGCTTGACTTCGAATGTGTATTAAATACTGGCATGAATCCTAAAGATTTGCTTTTGACATTGAAAATAGAAACGTGCTATCGTTCTGCGCCTTCACTATACTGTGAAGTGTTTCGAATGCCGGACGGCAGTGGAATGCTATATTGGAGAAATTCATTGCAATTTGATAAACGTATTATTGAGTTTATAAATAATTTTTGTGATGTGTATAACATTGCAAAAGATAAAAGGATTGAAGAAATATTTGCTAATCCCCGTTTTGTTAAAGAGTATCAGAAGATAAATCCAGTGATAGTTGCTTGCATATCCACTGAAAAAATGCAGGTGGTTTACAAAATAGTACACGAGGGACTACCCAAAGATGTTCAATTTCCGCACGGATTGGACGGTCATGAATATTATTTAACAACTTATGGAAAAACAAAAAAGGAATACCAGGCGTGGATCGCAATTCCAAAAGAATGGGGTAGGTTTGCCGAGTTAGTCGAAATGTTAATTGACGCAGGCAATTGGAATAGATGCTATAAATGCCAGGATAATCGTTGCGTTACTAACGACTGCAATAATGAAATAACAACAGAAAAACCTCCTTGGATGAAGTAAGGATTACAACAGGATAAAATATAACCTAGTTCTGGTAAGTTCAGTTTGTGAAAAGATAAAAAACGTTTCGGAATCGATAAGCAAGACTACGGGATTTTAAAAGGTATAAATTTTACGATACATTAAAAATGTTATATAATGACAGTAACAGCTTTGATAAACTATCAAGAGAAAGCTCCGCACGTTTGACTATTTTACACCTAAAACAAATTAAACTCTGGAAACCTTGTTTTTTATATTTGAATATGAATTGAGGCGCAACATATGGACGGAAAAGCAATCAAATTACTGAAATACCTGGACGGAAGCGATAAACGGTTTATTATTCCGGTATATCAGAGAAATTACAGTTGGAAAGTGGAAAACTGCCGGCAGTTATATGACGACCTGGTTAAACTCATCAGGAAGAAGGGGAAACTGCATTTTTTTGGCAGCCTGGTCAGTGTTTACAATGGGATACAGGAAGAATTTCTTATCATTGACGGACAGCAGCGTGTAACAACGATTTCGCTTCTCCTTCTGGCCATGCATAATATTTTAAAAGAAAAAAAGCTGGTTGCAAATGATAATCGTCTGATTGATAAGATTTTTGAAGAGTATTTGGTAGATAAATATGCGCCCTCTGAAAAACGGATTAAATTAAAAGCGGTCAATAAGGATCTGGAAGCCTTTGAAAAACTGTTTGACGAGGAACCTTCCGAATACATTCCCAATTCTGATGTTACCATCAATTACCTATATTTTTATGACCGGATTCTCAAGGAAGAAATTACCATTGATGAATTGTATGATGCTGTCAGTAAGCTTGTGGTCATAAACATTACTGTGGGGGAAGATGACAACCCACAGCTGATTTTTGAAAGCCTTAACTCTACAGGCGTAGATTTAACCGAAGGTGATAAGATTCGTAACTATGTACTGATGGGGCAAAGCGCTGAAAACCAGGAGGCGTTTTATAAAAAATACTGGAGCAAAATTGAACTGTGCACAGGAAACAATAACAATAATAACAATGGTGTTAGTCTGTTCGTAAGGGATTACCTGAGTGTTAAACGGCAGGCTACACCCTCTATGGATAAAATTTACGTTGTTTTTAAAGCGTATGTGAATGAAACCGGGATTGCAATGGAGGAACTGTTGAATGATTTGCTGTACTATGCCCGGTTATATGAAATGTTGCTTCAGGCAAAATTTGAAGACGGAGCTGTCAGCAGTGGCATAAGCCGTTTGAACTATTTGGAAACGACAGTTTCAAGACCGTTTTTCCTTCAGGTTTTGCATTTGCATAAGCAGGGAGTTCTGTCCCTGCAAGATTTAAGAAAAATAGTTGCGCTGGTGGAGAATTTCCTGTTCCGCAGAAATATCTGTGAAGTACCTACCAATGCGCTGAATAAAATTTTCCTGACATTGGATCGGGAGATCCATCGCTATGACGGAACTTACGAAAACTATGTTGAAAAAATGAAATTCGCACTTTTGTCAAAGAAGGAGAGCGGAAGATTTCCTGACGACCGGGAGTTTGCAACTGCGTTGTCCGACAAACAGGTTTATCTCATGCGGAGCCGTTATAAAAACTATTTGTTTGAACGGTTTGAAAATTTTGGCACGGAAGAAATTAAAGATGTACAAAAACTGATTGAAACTGGTAAATATACTATTGAACACATAATGCCCCAGACCTTGACGCCTGCCTGGCGTGAAGCCCTGGGAGAAGAGTATCAGCGAATACATGCACAGTGGCTTCACCGGTTGGCCAACCTGACCTTAACAGCTTACAATTCCAGTTACAGCAATAATACCTTTTTGGAAAAAAGAGATGCGGAAAATGGCTTTAAAAACAGTGGAATCCGCATGAATCAACTGATTGCGCAAAAAGAGAAGTGGACAGAGGAAGAACTTCAAGAGCGCGATGGGTATATGGTTGAAAAAGCAAAAGAAATATGGAATTATCCGCAAACAGATTATAAACCAGAAGAAAAACAGTTAGACACGGTAAGCCTGGATGATGATGTTGACCTGACCGGCAGCCAGATTGCGAAATTTTCATATAAGAATACAGAACAACCCGTTGAGAGCTGGACAGATATGTATGCAAAAGTTTTAAAGATTTTGCATACAGAAGACAGCTCCAAGCTGACAGACCTTGCCTATACCTCGGATCATGATGTTGAATTAGCATCCCATGTTTCGCATGAAGAAAAAACGTTCTCCAGTAAAGTACAGATTGCTGAAAATATCTATGTATGGACTGGCACGGCAACACAGTATAAATTAGCAACGCTACGTAAATTCTTTGCTATCTTCGGCGTTGACCCGTCGGAACTGATATTTTACCTACGGGATAAGAACGAACCTGATAAAACAAATACGATGCCCGAACGGTATGGAATCAGGAAAAAGTACTGGGCGTTTGCGTTGCCGTATATTCAAGAAAAATTTGGACATGACGGTCCTTTCTCAAATGCAAACCCTACCACCGGGAACTGGATTAACGGGTATTTTGGCGTTAATAATTTTGCGATATCCTTGACAGCAAACTTTGATTGTGCACGCGTCCGTTTATATTTTGGAAGCCAGGATGCCCCGAAAAATAAAGAAGCCTTTGATTTTATGTATGCACATAAGGCTGAGATTGAGAAAGCTTTAGGGACTGAGCTTATATGGAATCGCGCGGATGATAACATTGCTTCGTTTATTGCCTATGATATGCGTGGCATCAGTATTGGAAATGAAACAGACTGGATACAAATGGCAAAGTTTCATGCGGAATGGAGCAGAAAATTTGCTGATGTATTGCTCCCGATTTTGCAGAAGAAATATCCGGGTGTAGTTGTACCGAAATAGCTTTGCAACATAAGTAATATTTTTATTAGGAGTATGTGACTATGATCGACACAAAAAAAGAGCAAGAACGTGACGAATTGCACAAAGCAATATGGAGTATCGCCGATGATCTGCGGGGCAGCGTGGACGGTTGGGATTTTAAATCCTATGTTCTCAGCACCATGTTCTACCGTTTCATATCAGAGAATCTAACCAATTACATTAACGATGGCGAAATTGCTGCTGGGAATACGGATTTTGATTATGCCGCGCTGACCGATGACGCAATTGATGAAGAAGCACGGAAGGATTTGATTGATGAAAAAGGTTTTTTTATTTATCCTTCGGAATTGTTTTGCAATATTCGCAAACGTGCAGACAAAGATGAAAATCTGAATGAAACGCTGGAAACTATCTTTAACCACATAGAAGATTCTGCAAAGGGAAGCGATAGTGAAGCAGACTTTGCCGGATTGTTCGATGATTTTGATGTGAACAGCAACAAATTAGGCGCAACCGTTGCGAAACGTAATGAAAAACTGGTGAAGCTTCTTAACGGCGTAGGCGAAATGAAGCTGGGCGATTATAAGCAGAACACCATTGACGCATTCGGTGACGCCTATGAATATTTGATGACCATGTATGCTTCCAACGCCGGTAAAAGCGGCGGCGAGTTTTATACACCGCAGGAGGTTTCTGAACTGCTGACGCGGTTGGCCATTGTTGGTAAAACGGAAATCAATAAAGTGTATGATCCGGCTTGCGGTTCTGGCTCCTTGCTGTTAAAAGCAGCGAAAATATTAGGCAAAGAGCATGTGCGTCAGGGCTTTTTTGGTCAGGAAGTTAATATAACAACTTATAACCTTTGTCGTATCAACATGTTTTTGCATGATATTGATTACGATAAATTTGATATTGCCTGTGAAGATACATTGATTAGTCCTCAGCATTGGGATGATGAACCTTTTGACGTCATTGTGTCTAATCCGCCGTACAGTATCAAATGGGCTGGCGACGATAATCCGTTGCTCATAAATGATCCGCGCTTTTCTCCGGCAGGGGTGCTGGCGCCGAAATCAAAAGCAGATTTGGCTTTTATTATGCATTCCCTGAGCTGGTTAGCGGCAAATGGTACCGCGGCGATTGTTTGCTTCCCCGGCATCATGTATCGCGGTGGCGCAGAGCAGAAAATCAGAAAATATCTGGTGGACAACAACTACATTGACTGTGTAATCCAGTTGCCGCCCAACTTATTCTTTGGTACTTCCATTGCCACTTGCATCATGGTACTGAAACGAAACAAGGCAGACAGCAAAATTTTATTTATAGATGCGTCCAATGAATTTATAAAGATAACGAACAACAATAAGCTTACTGACGAAAACATAGCTCATATTGTGGATGCCTTTGTAAAACGTGAGGATGCAGAATATTTCTGCAAGCTGGCAACCTATGATGAAGTGAAAGAGCAGAATTATAATTTATCCGTGAGCACCTATGTGGAGCAGAAGGATACGCGCGAACAAATTGATATAGTAAAACTGAATGCAGAAATTAAAGAAATCGTTGCCCGTGAGCAGGTGCTGCGCGATGAAATTGATAAGATCATTGCGGATATCGAGGGAGGGCAAGGCGCATGAGTAAGCTAGATGAACTGATTGCGGAACTGTGCCCGAATGGGGTGGAATATAAAAAGATTTGTGAGATTGCGAACACGAATATTGGCCTTGCAACTTCAGTTACCTCAAACAAGACTGATAGTGGTGTTTTGTTACTACATAATTCTGATATTCAGCCAAATAAGATTATAGTAAAAAAACATGAATACATTAAACCTGAATTTGCACAAAGAAATTCTGGGAAGATTTTTAAGCTTCATGATATCATAACTGTTCATACTGGTGATGTTGGTACAAGTGCTGTAATAGAAGATAAATATGTAGGAAGTATCGGATTCACAACAATAACGACCAGAATACGAAACTTTGATGAGGTCGATCCTTATTACTTATGCTATTATCTGAATTCTAATCTTTGCAAAAATGAAATTATAAAAAACACAATTAGTGATAGAAATAATTTAAATCAAAAGTCTTATGAACAGTTGATGGTTCCTGTACCTCCTCTGGAGGTACAACGCGAAATTGTCCGCATGTTGGACAATTTCACGTTCCTTACAGCCGAGCTTACAGCCGAGCTTACAGCCGAGCTTACAGCTCGGAGAAAACAGTATGAGTTCTATCGCGATAAGATGATTTTTTCAGATAATGCTCCTATTGTTGAATTGCGTTCGGTAGTAAAGAATTATTGTGCTGGTGCAACACCAAAGAAGGGCAATAAGTTATTCTATGAAAATGGTACAATCCCTTGGATACGTACTCAGGATGTACGTTTTAATGAAATCTATGAGGTGGACTCATACATAACAGAAGCCGCAGTTGAAGAAACAGCTGCAAAATGGATACCTGAAAACTGTGTTATCGTGGCTATTTCGGGAGCATCAGCAGGGCGTTGTGCAATAAATAAAATAAAAGCAACCACAAATCAGCATTGCCTAAACATGGAGATTGATAATACAAAGGCTCTTTATGAGTATGTTTATTATTGCGTTGCAGGTAAATATGGCGAATTGTTATCACGTAAGCAGGGTGCACGTGGAGATTTGAATTCATCTTTAATTCTTGGAATTACAATACCGTTGCCTCCTCTTGAAGAACAGAAAAAGGTTGTTACTATGTTGAATAATTTTAATAAGCTTGTGGGTAATATTTCTACCGGTCTTCCCGCCGAAATTGCAGCGCGGCAAAAGCAATACGAGTATTATAGGGATAAACTACTGTCCTTCAAAGAATTAAACGCATAATTTCATAACAAACATAACATTACAGGAGATCCATCATGAGTGAGTATAATATCATTATCTCTACCAGTGAAAGCACGGTTGTAACTGAATACGAACCCCAGGGTAAACGGTCGGACGCGTACCAAAGTGAAGCGGCTTTGGAAAAGGCGTTTATTCAGCAGCTTTCCGGGCAGGGATATGAGTATTTGCAGATTCATGATTCCAATGCGTTGGTTGCCAATCTTCGTAAGCAGCTGGAAAAGTTAAACAGCTACACCTTTACGGAAAACGAATGGCAACGTTTTTTCGCCCAAAATATTGCGAACACTAACGAAGGAATTGAGGACAAAAGCCAAAAGATTCAGGAAGACAATGTGCAGGTGTTGAAGCGTGATGACGGAACCACCAAGAACATTACGCTGATTGATAAGAAAAACATACATAACAATTATTTGCAGGTCCTGAATCAGTACACGGAGAAAAGCGGCAATTATGATAACCGTTATGATGTTACCATACTGGTGAACGGTCTGCCTTTGGTGCATGTGGAACTGAAACGCCGGGGCGTAGCGCTGAAAGAAGCCTTCAATCAAATTAACCGGTATCAGCGGGACAGCTTTTGGGCCGGCGCTGGTCTGTATGAATATGTGCAAATCTTTGTGATTTCTAACGGCACCCATACCAAGTATTATTCCAATACTACGCGGTTCAGCGCTATCAAAGAGCATGAGAACGGGAAGAAGAAAGCCAAGAAGACCAGTAACAGTTTTGAGTTTACTTCCTATTGGGCTGCTGCCGATAATAAGGTGATTCCCGATCTTGTTGATTTTACGAAAACATTTTTTGCGAAGCATACGCTGCTGAATATTTTGACCAAGTATTGTGTGTTCACTTCGGAACGTATGCTGATGGTGATGCGCCCGTATCAGATTGTGGCTACGGAACGAATCATTAACCGGATTGAGATTGCTACCAATTATAAACGGATGGGAACACTGGCTGCAGGTGGTTATATCTGGCATACCACGGGTTCCGGTAAAACGCTGACATCCTTTAAAACGGCGCAGCTGGTTTCACGGTTGGGATACATTGATAAAGTTTTGTTTGTGGTAGACCGGAAAGATTTGGACTACCAGACCATGAAAGAGTATGACCGCTTTGAAAAGGGTGCTGCCAACGGAAACCGAAGCACGGCGGTTTTAACTAGACAGTTGGAAAACCGGGACAGTAAGGGCAATCCCCATGATTATAAAATTATTGTCACCACTATCCAAAAGCTGGATAATTTTATCAAACGGAATCCTAACCATCCGGTATATCAGCAGCATTGCGTCCTGATTTTTGACGAGTGCCATCGTTCTCAGTTTGGTGATATGCATGTAAGTATCACCAAGAATTTCAAGAATTATCATATTTTCGGCTTTACCGGCACACCGATTTTTGCAGAGAACTCCGGGGCGGGCAAGCATCACAATTTGAAAACGACGGCCCAGGCATTTGGCGACAAACTTCACACCTATACTATCGTGGATGCGATTAACGACGGCAACGTGTTGCCGTTCCGCATTGATTACGTGAACACGGTGAAAGAAAAATCTTCTGTAAGAGATAAACAAGTGAAAGCAATTGATACGGAAGCGGCGTTGCTTGGAGCACAGCGTATTGCTAACGTGACAAACTACATTCTGGAACATTTTAACCAGAAGACAAAACGAGGGGAAGGGTTTTACTCTTTTTCCAAGTTGATGAACATAGCGGAGGTCGCCAAGAACTCCAGCCTTGAAGAAAAGAAGCAAAAACTACGGCTGAACGGGTTTAATTCAATTTTTGCTGTTGCTTCTATTGAAGCAGCCAAACGGTATTATTTGGAATTTAAAAAGCAAATGGCGGAACATCCGGAAAATGCCTTGAAGGTTGCAACTATTTACAGCTACGGTGTGAACGAAGACGAGGATCCGGAGGGCTTTTTGGACGATGAAAATTCGGACAGCACGGATGAACTGGATGCTTCTTCCCGGGATTTTCTGGGAAAGGCTATTGCAGATTACAATAAAATGTTCGGGACTGCGTATGATACATCTTCCGAAAAATTCCCGAATTATTATAAAGATTTGTCATTACGCATGAAGAACCGGGAAGTGGATCTGCTGATTGTGGTCAACATGTTCCTGACCGGTTTTGATGCTACCACCCTGAATACGCTGTGGGTTGATAAGAATTTAAGACAGCACGGTTTGATTCAGGCTTTCAGCCGTACCAACCGGATTCTGAACTCAGTAAAGACCTTTGGCAATATTGTATGCTTCCGGGATTTACAGGCAGCGACGGATGCGGCTATCGGTCTATTCGGGGATAAAGATGCCAGCGGTATTGTTTTGCTGAAATCTTATAATGACTATTACTATGGTTACACGGATGAAAAAGGCAAAAAACAGAAAGGCTATGAAGAACGCATTGCCGAACTGGTTCAAAAATATCCGCTGGGTCAACAGATTATCGGGGAAAGCGCAAAGAAAGATTTTATCGTTTCCTTTGGCAATATTCTGAGGTTACGTAATATCCTGTCATCCTTTGATGATTTTGCAGGAAACGAGATTTTGTCCATGATAGATTTTCAAGATTACACTGGTATCTATAACGACTTGTATGTAGAATTCAGGCCACAGACTGAAAAAGAAAGAATCAATGACGATATCGTCTTTGAAATGGAACTGGTCAAGCAAATTGAGGTAAACATCGATTACATTCTGATGCTGGTGGCCAAATACCATAAGAGCAACTGCAAAGACAAACAAGTGTTGATTGCCATTGACAGAGCAATCAAATCCAGTTTGCAGTTGCGAAGCAAAAAAGAACTGATTGAAAACTTCATTAATACCATCAATGCGGATACCGATGTGCAGCGTGACTGGCGCAATTTTGTCAAAGAGCAGGAAGAAACCGATTTAAATAATCTGATTGCAGAAGAAAAACTGAAAGCGGAAGACACTCGGAAATATGTTGAAAATGCTTTTCGTGATGGCGCATTGAAAACAACCGGTACAGATATTGATAAAATACTGCCGCCTGTTTCACGGTTCGGCGGCGGGCGTGCCAAGAAAAAGCAAACAGTTTTGGAAAAGCTGAAAGCATTCTTTGAAAAATACTTTGGCTTAGGGATTCACGATTCTGCTGAAGATGAAGTAGAGAAGGTTGCTTATGATACTGAAGAAACAAAATTAGAAATGGCAGCAGAAGAACAAGAATCGTTATTGACAAGTGCGAAGACGAATATAAAGAAGAGTAGTGAACTGACAGAAAAGTGAGTTTTTCACTTGTAACTAACAAATTCCCTGGAAAAGAGTGAGTGCATGCGTTTGTATGAATATGGCAGGATATTTGTAAAAACGGTTTCTATCCTATTGCTGGTTGTTCTTGCTGTCGTAATGACGGGTTTTTCTAAACAGGAGAAAGAGGTTCAGAATCAGAAGCTGACGCTGGAAGTGGCGCTTTTCCCGTATGTTCCGGACCGGGTGAGATTTCAGGAAGCTGTCAGTGACGCGTGGAAACGGGAGCATCCGGATGTAAGCCTTCATTTTGCGGACTGGGACTGCTATGCTTCCGACCCCGATCCTTCGATTGACGTCTTTGTTTTTGACGGCATCTACCTTTCCTCGTTTGTGGAGGAAGGATATCTCCTGCCCATTCCGAGGGAAAAAATCCGGAACAAGGAAGATATCATTCCGTTTGCCCTTAAGGGCTGTATCAGCAGGGGGAAGTTTTACGCATTGCCGCAACTGCTTTGCGCCGATTTTCTGTATACGCGAAAAGACGACGCCGGGCTTTCCGATGTGTCGGATATCGATACGCTGTATAAACGGATGGGCGACAGGCAAACGAAGTCAATCATACCGGAAGGAATGGAAGGGCTTCTGATTGATCTGTCTGACGGTTTTTTTGCAAAAACTGTGATATATCTGGATGCCTTGATGGATGAAACGCAAACATACACCGAGTATGGCAAGCTGCCCGGAACAGCGCATCTTTCAGATACGGTGCTGAAACGGATGCGGAACATAGGAAAGATGGGCGGTGAAGAGCAGGTTACCTACTCGCCGGAAGACAATGACAGCTTTATCAGGGCGCGGTGGTTTAAGGATGGAAAAGGGCGTGCCTATATCGGCTATTCCGAGTCGCTGGCAGCGATGGGGGATTATGTGGATAAGGTTAACTTGCGCCTTTTCTCCTACGGCCCCGGGAAGAATGTTCCGTTGTTTTATACGGATATGGTAGGGATTTATTCGAAAATCAGTGAGGACAAAAAAGCGCTTGCTTATGATTTGGCGAACGTACTCATAAGCGAAGAGGTGCTGTCGAAAATGAGCCGGCCTTCAGAGGGGGGAGACACACCGCAATACCTGCTGACCGCGCGTAAAAGTGTGTATGACTCCCTTGGTAAGGACTACCCCGTTTATTTTCGCCTGAAGGAGATCATGATGAGCGGGGACAATCATGTTTTCAGGATGGGTACGGGCGCCAGACGGTTCATTAAAGAGATGGAAAAAGTGTTGTATGAAAAGCTCATCCGGAAGAGTGGTTCCCAAACGTCCGACAACGTACCAAACCCGGTTTGATGAGGCAATGGTTATGAAGCAAACGAAGCGTGCTGTGGTAAACAGAGAATTATGCGTGGCCTGCGGAAGCTGTCAGAAGGTCTGTCCTATGGGAGCGATCCGCGTGTATAAAGGTCTGTACGCGCAAACGGACGAGGCCCGTTGCATCGGGTGCGGGCGCTGCGCAAAGGAATGTCCGGCTTCTGTGATTACGGTGGAGGCGCGGCATGAAAACTAAAAAGCACTGGTATGATTATTTGTGGATTGCGGAACTGATTTATTTCAGTCTGGGATTCTTTAATATCCTTTTTGCCTGGGTGGGGCTGTGTATGTTTTTCATCCCTTTGCTTTTGGCGCTGGCAGGCTGGGACAAGGCGTATTGCAACCGGTATTGCGGCAGGGGCCAGCTGTTTGCCCTGTTAGGCGGCAGGCTGAAACTTTCCCGGTATCGCGATGTGCCGGGCTGGCTTCGCTCCCGTTTCTTCCGTTACGGTTTCCTGGTGTTTTTCATGGTCATGTTCTGCAACATGCTTCACGTGACTTGGCTTGTATTTAGCGGCGCTGAGAATCTGCGGCAGGTGGTGACGCTGCTCTGGGTTTTCAAATTACCCTGGCAGTGGGCTTACAGCGGAGCGGTTACGCCCTGGGTCGCGCAGTTCGCCTTTGGCTTTTACAGTATCATGATCACGTCTACGGTGTTGGGAATTATTTCCCTGTTGCTGTGGAAGCCCCGTTCCTGGTGCGTGTATTGCCCCATGGGAACCATGACGCAGTTCATTTGCAAGGCAAAACATGAGTGATATCTCTGGCAGACGGAAGAACTGATCTGCATTGATAATTGGAACGGATATAAAACATATGGTTAGCGGAGGTATTTCGTGATTCGTAATATGGTTTTTGATATTGGCAATGTGCTGATGGGTTTTCGCTGGAAGGAGTATATGCGGTCTTTGTTTGGCGAAGACGAGACACTGATACAGACCATTAATCAGGGAATCTGGCACAACGGCTGCTGGGCCGCTATGGATAAAGGCGAGATGGACGGCGCTGCAACGTTGCGCAGCGCTGTTGCTTTTGCGCCCCAATATGAGAAAGAAATCAAATTGACGCTGGACAGGGTCGCCCTTGCTTTTCATAAGTTCGGGTATGCGGTTCCCTGGGTACAGGAACTGAAAGGCATGGGGCTTAACGTATATTATCTTTCCAATTATTCCGCGTTTTCGATTGCGGCTAATCCGGATGTGTTGAACTTTATTCCTTGCATGGACGGCGGTGTATTTTCGTTTGAAGTGAAAGCTGTGAAGCCGGATCCGGAGATTTACCGCTGCCTTTGTGACAAGTATAGGCTGAATCCGGAAGAGTGTCTCTTTACCGACGATGTTCCGGCAAATGTGAAAGGAGCGCAGGCATGCGGATTTCAGGGCATTGTGTTCGAAGGATATGAAAAGACGTACCCGGTAATTATGAAAGCGCTGCGATGACAAATAGGGTATTTGCGAGGCGATACGATGAATCAGGATAAGACAATCGTAGACGGTGTTGTGGCAACGACATTAAAGGCTTTTAAATGCAGGTAAAGAAGGTGCGTGCATGATTATTCGCCAGACGACGAAGGAAGTGCTGGCGGCTTCCATTATGGAGCTGGCCAAAAGCAAATCGGTTGATAAAATTTCAATAAAAGACATTGTACAGAACTGCGGGCTGACGGCAACTACGTTTTATAATCATTTTCAGGATAAATACCAGCTGCTGGCCTGGATTTACAACCGGAAAGTGGAGGCGCTGTTTGCTGAAACCAGCGGCATTGTGACATGGCATCAGCTTTTGATGGCCGTCTGTACTCCATTACAGGAAAACCGGGCTTTTTATAAGAACGTATTAAAAAACACAGCGGGCCAGACGTCATTCCGATACAGAACTAACGATTACGCGATTTCCATGTTGGTTGCCTGCCTTAAGGAACGGCGGAACGGAGGGCGGGAGCTGCCGCCGGATATTCTGTTTTATCTGAAGTTTTATATGCGGGCTTTATCTGAAACTATTAAAGACTGGTTTCTGGAAGGGGAAAAAATGCCGGTAGAAGAACTGGCCGCCAAGATAGATGCCGCTATGCCGGAGCCGCTGAAACCCTATTTGCGGGAATGCTGAACAGGGTCTGCCGTTTGTTTTACAAAAGCATCTGTCACTGTGCGGCGAACTGTTTATCAGACGAAAGAAGTATTGAAGTTTACAAAAGTCAGAATTTGTAAATACAGTTTATAAATTCTGACTTTTATAATTTATCAGAAACTGCTTTTTTTGATACAATTAAATGAGCAACATTACTAGTAAAGAAAACATATAAAACAATGATTTTTGTATTTGAAGGGAGGAATTATGTTGGAAATCAAGGCAGTCAAATTCAGAGAAAAAGGGTTTATGACACAGCCTTTCGCCATGGGCGGTGAAGATGGTGTTGAAAAGTTTGACCCGAATGTCAGATACCGTTCCTGCCTGCAGAATTATCTGATTGATACAGGTGAGGAAGTTATTCTGGTAGATACCGGCGTACCGGCAGAATTTCCTGACATGGTGGTGGACGAAACTACGCAGATTTATGTGGGTTCCAAGATTACCGACTATGTATCCGCCCTGAAAGAACTGGGCTATCAGCCGGAACAGGTTACGAAAATCCTTGTGACCCACAAGCACGAAGACCATACCGGCGAGCTGCGCAGTTTCCCCAATGCCAGAATTTACATGGCGCCGGAAGAAGCGGACGCGCTGAATCTGAAAGGCGACAATATTGTAAGAGTGGAATACAAAGACGGTCCGTATCACACCTTTGACGCTTCGGAAAAAATAGCGGAAGGCGTGTATCTGCTTCCCGCCAAAGGGCATACCCTGGGAAACAGCATCATCGTGGCGGAAGCGGACGGTCTGTTCTATATGATGCACGGTGATGTAACCTATACGGATGAAGCCCTGTATGAAAACAAACTGTCCGTAGTGTATGAAGATAAAGATGCGGCGCGGGATACCCTGAACCGGGTACGCGCGTTTATCCGCAAGAATCCTACCGTATATTGCTCTACCCATACGCCCCTGGGTTACGAAAATCTGGAAGCCAAACGGGTCTGCGACCTGGATCATCCGACGGAGTCGCTGCCTGTAGATTATGAAATCAATTCGGCGCAGGCTACCGGTAAATGGATCTGCTCTATCTGCGGTTACATTTACGATCCGGAAATCGGCGACCCCGACCGCGGCTTCCCGCCCGGAACGAAATTTGAAGACCTGCCGGCCGACTGGAAGTGTCCGCGCTGCCGTCAGGGAAAAGACAAATATAATAAGGCATAAGATGTTGTGAATTGTAAAATCCCTGACGGTTCCTGTCAGGGATTTTTTAAAAGATACGTTTACGTAAAGGACTCTAATAATCAAATGGACGATAATAACACAGTGTTGGAACAAATGGAAGGCAGTCGCGACAAAGTTATAATCCGAACCAGTATTATCGGTATTGTCACCAATATTTTCCTGGCCGGATTTAAGGCGGCCATCGGGCTTGCGTCCAATTCCATCGCGGTCATTCTGGACGCAGTGAACAATCTGTCCGACGCGCTTTCTTCTGTAATTACCATTATCGGGACAAAGCTGGCGGCCAGGCTGCCGGATAAAAAGCATCCCCTTGGCTATGGACGGATCGAATATCTCAGCGCGATGATTGTTTCCGGCATCGTGCTTTACGCCGGCATTACCTCAGCGGTGGAATCAGTAAAGAAGATTATTGAACCGGAAACGCCGGATTACAGTCTCACTTCCCTGGTGATCATCGCTGTAGCCATTGTAGTAAAACTGGTTTTGGGAAAATACGTAAAGACAAAGGGAGAGAAGGTTAACTCCGGCTCATTGATCGCGTCCGGCTCCGACGCGACTTTTGACGCTGTGCTGTCTTTTTCTGTCCTGGTTTCGGCCATTATTTTCCTGAAGAGCGGTATTTCGCTGGAAGCGTATGTAGGCGTTGTCATTTCTATTGTCATTATAAAATCCGGCATCGAAATGATTACGGAGACGCTGGATGATATATTGGGAATCCGAGCGGATAAAGAGACGGCGCAGAAGGTGAAGGCGCTGTTAAACGAAGAGCCGGAAGTGCAGGGCGCGTATGACCTGATCCTGTTCAATTACGGGCCGGAAAAAGATTACGCGGCAGTCCATTTGGAACTGCCCGACACTATGACAGTGGATGAAGTGGATAAACTGACCCGCCGGGTAGAGAGAAAAGTGTATAACGAGACAGGCATCGCCCTGGTGGGTGTGGGCGTGTACGGCTACAATACCGGAAACGACGAAGCGGCAAAAATCCGGGATTACGTCCGTGAGATTGTAATGGCCCATGAATGGGTGCTGCAGTTGCATGGTTTCCATATTGATATTCCCCAAAAGAAAATGCGCTTTGACGCGGTCATGAGTTTTGATATCAATCCGAAGGAAGGACTGCAGATTCTCCGGGACGAAGTGCAAAAGGCTTATCCGGATTACGAGCTTTTCATCTTGCCGGACGTGGATGTTTCCGATTAAGATATGGTCTGCCTTGGTAACGTTACAGACTAACTGGAAAAACGAAAACAGATTTTATAACGGGAGGAAAAATCGTGACCATATGTTATTTTACCGCAAGCGGTAACTGCCTGTATGTGGCCCGCCGGATTGGCGGAACGCTTCTTTCGATTCCGCAGCTCATGCGGCAGGATACCATAGAAATTGAAGACGAGGCCGTGGGAATCGTCTGTCCTGTCTATGCCTGTGAAATGCCGATGATGGTGCGGGAATTCATGGCGAAGGCGAAAATTGTGACGCCGTATTTCTTTTTTATCTATACCTTTGGCATGGGCTATGCGGCAGCTTTTGCCCACGTGAAGCTGGCAGCGCGCAAAGCGGGCCTGAAGCTCAGTTATATTAATGCGGTGCAGATGGTGGACAATTATCTGCCTGTCTTTGAAATGCAAAACCAAATTGACACGCTTCCCCAAAAAAACGTGGAGGGTCAGATTGAAAATGTCTGCCGGGACATCTGGGAACGCAAGCAGACTGTTGTGACGGTTACTAAGGAAACAGAAGCAGAGATGGCAACGTACGCCCAAAGGCTGGCGGTTCCCATTTTACGAAAAGATACGGCGCAGGGCTATATTGTCAACGGTAATTGCATCCGCTGCGGAATCTGTGCCAGGGTTTGCCCGGCAAACAACATAAAAGTAACGGATAAAGTGACTTTTGGCAGCAGCTGTGAGGTCTGCTATGCCTGTCTGCACAACTGTCCCCAAAATGCGATTCATTTACCGGTGGAACAGAGTTCCGTGCGCTTCCGCAACGAACATGTAAGCCTGAAAGACATCATTGACGCAAATGGATAAAGATTAATTCAGTTTTGAGAAAGGGAATCATCATGAGTGCAACAGGAATCAAATGTGTTCATCTTGTATATTTCAGCCCCAGCGGTTCAACGGAAAAAATTGTCCGCAAGATTGCATCAGGCATTCAGGGGCCTGAGGTAAAAACGTATAACCTTCTTCCTTCCGCGGCACGGAAGAAACAATATGTTTTTGGAAAGGACGACCTGGTGATTTACGGTTCCCTTTCCGCCGGAATGCTTTTCACGAAAGCTGAGGAGCTGTTTGGCTGTCTGCAGGGAAACGAAACGCCGTTTATCGGCGTGGTGTCCTTTGGTAACGCCTATTACGGTGTGGCACTTACGGAAATGAAAGAACGGGCGGAAGGCAGGGGCTTCCGGGTTTGCGCCCTGGGCGCTTTTATTGCCCAGCATACCATGGCGCCGGAACTTGGCGCCGGCCGTCCGGACGCAAAGGATGAAGCAATCATGGTGGATTTTGGGCGCAAGGCTTATGAAAAAATCCTGGCTGGAGACTATACCCTTCACAAGCAGCCGGTTACCCACTGGTCGTCATCTGAGCAGTATAATCAAATCATCGCTTTCCGGGAGAAGAATAAAGAACCCTACAATTTTCCGCTGGAGTTCAGGGCAAAGAAAATATCGGATGCCTGCATAAAATGTAAAACCTGCGTCCGGAACTGCCCGACGGATGCCATTGACATTGAAACTAAAACCTTTAACCTGGAAGCCTGCATTGGCTGCTACGGCTGCATCAACCGCTGCCCGATGCACGCCATCTCTGTCGCCAGTCCGGAGGTGACGGAGTTTATGAAAGGATTTATTGATATTTTTAAACAAGAGCGGCTGGAACCTGATGTTTTCCTGTGAGGCAGGGTAAATGAATGAAGAAACTGGAAAGAAAATAACGAGCCAAGGTTTCATACAAAAATCATAATTTGACAATGATAACTATGCTACAATAAATGTAGGATTAAATGACAGGGAGGGATTCCATGGCGAAAGAAACAAAACAGAAGGATATTATTATTATCGGCGCAGGGATGGCAGGCCTGACGGCCGCTTTATATGCCGGGCGCATGAACCTCTCTGTGCTGGTATTGGAAAACGCGCTGGTGGGCGGACAGATCGCCAATGCCACAGGGATTGAGAATTATCCCGGTCACAAGGTGATTGCCGGTGGGGACCTCATTGCGACGGTGCAGCAGCAGGCGGAATCTTTCGGCGCCGAGGTGGATGAATTTGATCCGATTGAACGCGTAGATTTGACCAAATCACCTAAGATTGTGGAAACGGAAGGGTGCATCTACGAAGCGGATGTGGTGATCATCGCTTCCGGTATGAATCGCCGCAAGCTCCCCCTGCCGGAAGAGGCGAAATATGCCGGGCGGGGTGTGCATTACTGCGAACTCTGCGACGGGCATATGTATCAGGATAAGGTGATTGCGGTGATGGGTGGTGGCAACGCGGCGGTAGATGCGGCAAACTTTCTTACGAAATACGCATCGAAGCTGCTGCTGATCCACCGGTCCCAGCTAAAAGCAGATCTTGTATCCCAGGAACGGCTGAAAAAGAATGAAAAGGCGACCATCTGCCTGAACACGGAAATTGAATCACTGCATGGGGATGGAAAGCTGGAAACTGTAACAGTAGTTGATAAAGCTACCGGCAAAGAACAGGAAGTGGCTGTGGACGGTATCTTCGTAAACATTGGCGTAATTCCCAACACGGAACTGTTCAAAGGGCAGGTGGAGATGGACGAAAGTGGGCGGATCATCGCGGGCGAAGACTGCCGGACGAACCTGCCGGGCGTGTTTGCGGCAGGGGACGTGCGGGTAAAAGAGATCCGTCAGCTGACAACGGCAGCGGCAGACGGGACTACGGCGGCGCTCTTGGCGGAACAGTACCTGAGCAGGATGCGACAGGGATGAGCAGGCTTGTTGTGACGAAAGCAATTCGATAGATTAAGCTGAAAACGATAATTTGAGTTTCGGTATGTTAAAACAAATCATTAGCTATAGTATTGAATCAGGAGGAAAGAAAAAATGGTAAAAGTGTATTCGATTACGACCTGTCCCTGGTGCGAGAAGGTAAAAAAATATCTGAAATCCAAAAATGTGGAATTTGAAGAACACAACATCGAACTGAGCGAAGAAGACCGGGACGAATGCTACAAGATTTCCGGCGATCTGATCGTGCCGGTAACAACGGTGAACGGCAAAGATTTTGTTGTAAGCTTTGACAAGGCGAAGCTGGATGCGCTGCTGGGATTATAAAAACAGTGAAACGAATTGTGCTTTATTCAATAAGTCGGAAACAACAGAGAACAGCAATTTGAAAAGACAAGACACATAAAGGAGGGAATGATTATGGGCGTATATGATTTTACGGTAAAGACCAGCCAGGGTAAGGAAAAGTCGCTGGCGGATTATAAAGGGAAAGTACTGGTTATCGTCAACACGGCCAGCAAATGCGGCTTTACTCCCCAGTTCAAGGGACTGCAGGATCTGTATATGAAATACAAAGGGCAGGGGCTGGAAATTTTGGGGTTCCCCTGCAACCAGTTCGCGGAACAGGATCCGGAAGGAAATAGCGCTATCGAGCAGTTCTGCCGCTTCAATTACGGGGTCACCTTCCAGATTTTTGAAAAAGGCGATGTGAGGGGCGAAACAGCGCAGCCGTTGTTTAAGTTTTTAACAAAAGAAAAAGGCTTTGAAGGTTTTGACATGAACCATCCCATTGCCGGCAAACTGGAAGAAGCCCTGAAGGCAAACTTCCCGGAATATCT
>JAEEGH010009368.1_pt1 | contig 22847 bp, 20 predicted proteins | sample 9134181 | NCBI WGS metagenome assembly JAEEGH01 (sample SAMN16246544, study PRJNA631951) | gut metagenome | biome: gut microbiome; feature: rumen; material: DP-attached | host: Bos | place: Iran: Karaj | collected 2018-10
AGATTGCGGTGGTCACTGGTTACCTCTGGCAGAAAGGATGGGCTGAGCGTAATGGTGGTAACATCACTGTGAACGTTACTGAGTTTATGGACGATGAGTGTAAGGCCATGAAGCCCATCTCAGAAGTGAAGCAGATTGGTATGGTTCTGCCCCAGTTGAAGGGCAAGTATTTCTATTGTAAGGGTACGGGCAAGCGCATGCGCGATCTTGCTAAGGAGCCTATGCAGAATGGTTCTATCATCCGTATTCTTGACGACTGCGCCAGCTACGTGGTGATTGCCGATGAGAACGTGGTGCCTACGTCTGAGTTGCCTACCCACTTGGCTCTGCAGAACTATCTGCTAGAGACGGGTTCGTGCTACAAGGCTACCCTGCACACGCACCCCATCGAGCTCGTGGCGATGAGTCATATCCAGCGTTTCCTGAAGGGCGACGAGATGACGCGCGTGCTTTGGTCTATGATTCCTGAGACGCTGGCTTTTGCTCCTCTGGGCATTGGCATCGTACCTTACGCCCTGCCTTCCAGCGTTGATTTGGCTGAGGCTACCCTCGAGCAAATCAAGACCCACGATGTGGTGATGTGGGAGAAGCACGGTACCGTTGCCGTTGGTACAGACATTATGGATGCCTTCGACCAGACCGATGTGCTTTGCAAGGCTGCCAACATCTACATGTGCGCTCGTGCTATGGGTTCTGAACCTGATGGCATGACTGCTGAGCAGATGAAGGAAGTGCAGGATGTGTTCAAACTGCCTAAGAAGCGTCCTTGCTAAGAATGACGAAGAAAAAGAATGAGATTCTGGTGCCAGCAGGTGTGCAGCAAGTGTTGCTGCATGCCTGCTGTGCCCCTTGTTCTTCGGCTATTGTGGAGTGGATGTTGCAACACGACGTTCGCCCCACCATCTTTTATTTCAATCCCAACATCTATCCCCTCGAGGAATATACCATTCGCAAGGAGGAAAGCAAGCGACATGCAGAGAGCTTAGGACTCCAATGGATTGATGGCGACTATGACCATCAGCGCTGGCTCGAGACTGTTCGTGGATTGGAGGGGGAACCTGAGCGAGGCAGTCGTTGTCTCCAGTGCTTCTCCTATCGTTTGAAGGTAGCTGCCTTGCAAGCTAAAGCATTGGGGTTGGAGTATTTCACCACCACACTCGCCTCTTCCCGTTGGAAGAGTCTTGAGCAAATCACGGAGGCTGGTCTGCGCGCCCAAGCAGCTGTTCCAGGCACCACCTTCTGGGCACAGAATTGGCGCAAGGGTGGACTTCAAGATCGTCGCAACCAATTGCTCCACGACTATAATTTCTACAATCAGCAATACTGCGGTTGCGAGTTCAGCATGCGCGCTGTTGAGAAATAGAAAATATCTCCTGTTTCAATAAACAATTATTGTTTTACGATAAATTAACATTGTTTTCCATTGTCTTTTCAAGAAAACAATATATCTTTGCACCGAAATTAATTATCGTTTAACAATAAATACTTATCAATTATGAACAAAAAACTAAAGATTTACAGCACCTTGCTTGTTGTTGTCATCGCCATTTTGGCATTCACCAACTTTTTCCATTATTCCACCTACACCCGAGCTACGTCGGCTGACGAGAAGTTAGAATTAACGGAATGCCCTTCTGAGTTTATGAGTACTGATACTCTTGCTAATGGTTCTGTTGTAACAACCAGACATCCATACCTCGCTTATGATGTTTATGTGGAACCCGTAAATTTGCCTGGACAAAAGGTGCTTCTCTCTACCTCATTCGACCAGACTTACAGAGTCAGTATGAAAAAGGTGCAGCTCGAACTTCCTATGTCTAAAGTGTCATCTTATCTGCCCACCATTTTCATGATGTCTCCCATTGTCCCATCTCTCATCGTACTGATATGGATTGTCATCTTAGTTGTCAAACTCATTCTCAGCATCCGCAGGGGCGATATTTTTGTTGCAAAGGTTGCGAAGTATCTTGAGATAGCAGGCATTCTGCTCTGTGCCCTTTACCTCTATGATTTTATTGTTCAATACTCCATCACCCAATATTTCATCCACAATATACACATAGCCGACCATTACATCGTTTTCCATAACGATAGCAACAGCATGTACATCATTACTGGTTTGGCCCTCATGATTATCTCGCAGATTATCCTGAAGGGCAAGGACTTGAAGGAAGAACAGGAACTCACTATCTAACAGCCTATGGGACAGATTATAGTAAACTTAGACGTCATGATGGCTCGTCGCAAGATGTCATCGCAGGACCTTGCCGAGAAGATTGGCATCACCCAAGCTAACCTTTCCATCCTTAAAACGGGCAAGGCCAAGGCCATCCGTTTCTCCACTCTCGAGGCTATCTGTCGTGCCTTGGATTGCCAACCAGGTGACATTCTGGAGTATAGGGAGGAAGAATAAAAGGGAGCCTTGTGCGCAGGGGCTCGGCAGGTAATACGAAATGGCTCCGCACCATGTGCCGAGCCTATGCGGACATGATGCGGAGCCTATGCGGACAGGGTGCGGACGCGCTCGGCACGGGGGCGAGACGCCTTTACTTTCCCAGCCTTAGTTGACAATTTCGAACTTATAACCGATGGTTATGGTGAAGACATCGGTGCGCATTTTCCAGTCGCTGTTAGCGTCCTTGTTGATGGTGGTCAGGGCTGGAATGTAGCGCAGGTCGAGGGTAATGGGGCTCTTGAATTCGTAAGAGACACCAATGGGCAGACCGAGGTTGAAACTCTCGTAGAGGTCGCCCACACTCTCGTTGCCCTCCGTGGCGCTCACTCTGAAGCCCAGTTGCAAACCAAGCTTCACAGCCAAGCCTTTGAGGATATAGTAATTGACCATCAAGGGCACGTTGATGAAGTTGAGCTTTGTGGTTTGCGGACCACTTCCCTTGGCCATCCATCCCGCCTGGGTGTACTGCAGACCTGCGGTGAGCGAGAGGTTGCGGGTGTTGGTGAAGTATTCGCCTTCAGCACCGATGGTCAGACCCGTGCGTGGGTCGTCGCTACGGAAAGAAAAGTTGTTGTATTTGCCTGAAAGGAAGCCTTCAGACACACCAATCATGGGCTGAACGGTAATGTCGCCAGGCAAGTGGCGTGCCTTCTGGGCATTGGCAGTGAGGCAGAGCAGTGCCATCGCTGCCATCATGAGGATTTTCTTCATATATTTAAATATGTGTTATGCAGCCTTCTTGGTTTTCTTGGCTGTAGTTTTCTTTTCGGTATCGGCTTTCTTGATGAAGCGACCTTTTTCGTCACGTGCGGGAGTCGTCTTCTTCGTAGCCTTCTCGGTGTCGGCCTTCTTTACGAAACGGCCTTTCTCGTCGCGTGCGGGAGTAGACTTCTTAGCTGTAGTGGTGGTCTTCTTCTCTGCTGCCTTCTTAGTATCAGCCTTCTTAGTGGTTGCTTTCTTAGTGTCAGCCTTCTTGGTTGTAGCCTTCTTGGTGTCAGCCTTCTTGATGAAGCGTCCCTTCTCGTCGCGTGCAGGCGTCGTAGTCTTCTTGGCTGTGGTAGTCTTCTTAGCAGCTGCGGCATTGGTGCCATAGCAACGGGTGCACTCGTGGCGACCCATCTTCTTGGCTTCGGCAGTTGACACGGCCTTCACGTCCTTGGAATTGGCGAGATAGCTGCACGACTTGCTTTTGTGGTAGGCAACGGCGCCATCACCAGTAGATACATACACACTTTGAGCGCTGGCTGTCATACTGATAGTTACCAGTGCAACGAATGTCATGAGAAATTTTTTCATAGGGCTTTTATGATTAAATAGTTAAACGTATGTTCTTATTTCACTGTGAAGTCAAAGCCGAAGGGGTGCTCCTTGAATGAATCAGAACCCAAGCCGCCCTTATAGAAGAAACAGTATTCGCCTGGCTCCAGTTCCTTGGGGAAGGTTACCTCGAAGGTGTTGTTGTTAATCTCGTTAATCTCGAAATCGATGATGTTACGATTAGAGGCATTGGTTCCCTCGAAGCCCAGCACGCTGTATGACATCTTTTCTGGGAAGAGACGGCGACCGCCCTTACCATTCTTCTTAGGCTCCTTGACCTGCATCTTGATGCACTGGAACTCGTTGGGGTTCTGGATGTTGCTCATCACAATCTGATACCAGTTGTCTGCAGCCTGTTGGAAACTCTCTGCGTCACGCTTGGGGAAGTAGAAACGGAACACGGGATGGCGACCATTCTCACCCTCCATCTGCAGCTTTGAGGTGGCTCCTGGTAACATAAGTTTCTGGATATCCTTGCCTGTAGACATCATGGCAATGGTTCCGGCAGTGGCAGCAGCAGCTACGCCACCAGAAGGCTTGTTGCCTGATACGGCAGAACCTACGAGCAGAGCACCAGCACCCATCGCAGCGATAGTTCCAAGGTTAAATCCCTTAGACTCTTTCTCAAACTGGGTACGATACATCTTCTTGGGCTTGCCTCCGTTTGTGGGGTTCCACCAGAGTATGCCCTCATAACCAAAGTCCTGCTTGGCAACCTTCTGGATATAAGTGGTCAGTGCAGCATCGGCTCCAGCAGCCTTCAGTTGACGCATGTAATCGATGCTATACTGGATGGTGCGCTCTGTGCTATTCTCAATAGCTCCGATGATTTCCTCAGAACTGAATCCTTCTTTCAACAGGGTCAAGATGGTTTCATTGTTTATTGCCTCGTTCTGGGCAGAGGCTGCCAAGGTCATGATAGCCAACGAAAGGGTCATCATGAATCGTTTGATGTTGGTTTTGATTTTCATTTTGGTAATTTAATGAGTTTAATAATCTTATTCTACGTTGCAAAAATACAAATTGTTTCTGAAAAATCCAAAGTCAGAACAAAAAAAATATGATTTTCGTTTGTTTTTCTGCCTACTAAATCGTATCTTTGCAAACGAGAAAAGTAGAAAAGGTTATGGCACTGAATCTGAACAAGAACTTGAAATTGTACTACTCCATCAAGGAGGTGGCCGAAATGTTCGGCCTGAACGAGAGTACCCTGCGCTATTGGGAGACGGAGTTTCCTTACCTGAAACCCAAGACCAGCGGGCCTGCGAAGATACGCCAGTATCAGGAGAAGGACATTGAGCAAATCAGGTTGATACACAACTTGGTGAAGGTGCGTGGTTTCAAGTTGGCAGCTGCCAAGAAGATTATCAATAGCAACCGCGATGGCGCTGACAAACGGGCCGAGGTGTTGACGAGGCTACTGGGTGTGCGCGACGAGTTGCAGGCATTGAAAAAACAGATGGACTTCCTTCAGTAAAGCTATAAAAACAGATGGACTACCTCAGTAGCCCATCCTTTTTTTATCCACAAACAACCTTTCTTTGAACGATTACTTTCCAGCAATCTTCAGCATTTCACGGATGGCCGTTTCCAATTGACGGTCATAGCCGTTGATATAGTCTTCAGGCGTGTTGAACACCTCGATATCTGGGAACAACTCCTGATTTTCCATAAACTGATTGTTCTTGTCCCACTTGCCCACCTGCGGAATGCCAAACACGAGGGTGCGGTCCATCAGCGTTTCCCACCATACGGAGGTAGCTGTGCCTGCCACGGGGGTACCAATAAGTTTGCCAATGCCCAGTTCGCGATATACCCAGGGGAATCCGCTGCCATTCGAGTAGCAGTCCTCATTCATCAGCACACACGAGGGCTTCACCCACTTGTTCAAGGGGTCGCGACCCACATATTTATTATTAGGTACGAAGCGGTGATACTCCTTACCACTGAGCAGCGTACAGAGGTCGTCGTGCAACCATCCGCCACCATTGCCACGCTCGTCCACAATGACACCCTCGCGGTTGCGGTTCTTGTCGCTCAGCAGTTCGCTATACACATTGCGGAAGTTCTCGCTGTTCATCGACTTCACGTGCACATAAGCCAAACGACCCTTTGAAAGGCTGTCTACCAAGTGTTCGTTGCGGTCTACCCAGCGCTTGTAGAGCAGATTGTCGAGGGCACTTTGGCTGACGGGCTTGATGATGATGTCGCGACGCTTGCCAGCCTTGGGATTGTAAACGGTGACGTGCGTGCGCTTGCCAGCCTTGCCGTCCAGCATATAGTTGTAGTCTTCGCCACGCTTGATGGTTTGTCCGTCTATCTTCTCGATGATGTCGCCAGCCTTCACACCCGTGTTGCGCTCAGCAAAGGGTCCACGCTTGATGACTTCCTCGATGCGCAATCCATCGCCATCATATTGCTGGTCAATGAATACACCCAGATGGGCTGTGCGAGGCAGATTGGCGATGGTAGGACGATAGCGGGCACCCGTGTGCGAACCATTCAGTTCGCCCAGCATTTCACTCAACATGTCGCGGAAGTCGTAGTTGTTGTTGATGTAAGGCAGGAAGCGCTCGTAGGTCTTACGATAGCCTGCCCAGTCGACACCATGCAACTTGGAATCATAGAACTTTTCCTTGACCTGACGCCAGATGTGGTCGAACAAATACTGGCGCTCCTTGTAGGGCTGATAGTCGAAGGGAGCCTCGAAACTGACAGTCTCCACCTTATTCTTGGCAAGGTCTATCTTCTTGATGGTGCGAGCCAAGAGGTAGAGCGTCTTGAACTTGCTGTCGGCCTGCATCTCAGCGCTACCCACATTCTTCAGCACCAATTCGGTCTTGTCCTCCAACAGATTGTGGCGCCAGAGGTCATAGCCATCCTCGAAGGCGGCCTGATAATATAAGGTGTCGCCTCGTGGACTCAGCACGGCATCGCCCAGATGACTGGAGTTGACGGTGAGTCGCACAATGCGGTCTTTGCAGTTCTCAAGGTCGAATACCAAGGGTTTCTTAGCCTCCTTCTTGGCAGTCTCCTTCTTAGCATCATCGCCCTTCTTGGCGTCCTTTTTCTTATTGTCTTTCTTGTCGGCTTCCTTCTTCTCAGCGTCCTTCTTGGCCTTCTTAGCCTCCTTCTCAGCCTCGTCTAAGAGTGCCTTCTCCTCCTTGGTCATCTGAAAACGCTCGTAAGCATCGAGGTCGAAGAACATGAGGTAGACATCGTCCTCAGAACCCCACGAACCATGACTGCGATAGCCTGCACGGTCGCTGGTGAAAATCATACCCTTGCCACCCAGTGCCCATTTGGCATAACCCGTGCTGTAGCCACTGTTGGTAAGGTTATAGGGAGCCTTCTTGCCTGAGGCATCCACCAAAGCCACATCAGGACTGTGCCAGCCTCCGACACCAATGTAACAGGATAGCAACCAGCGACTGTCTGGGCTCCACTCGAACCACAAATCGCCATCGCTGTAGCTGTAGATATACTTGCCGTCCAGAACGGTGCGCACCTGCTTCGACGCAAGATTCATGATGCGCAGGTCGGCACGATTTTCGAAGAAGGCAATCTCCTTGCCATCAGGACTATACTTGGGTTGCATCGACACCTTGTCGCCCTTGGTCAGGCGCTCTTCCGTAATATCGGTGGCATAGGCAAACTGCTTCTCGTCCTTGTTCTTGATGGTAGAACGGTAAATCTGCCACACGCCATTACGCTCTGACGAATAAACCAGACTGCGCCCATCAGGGCTGAAGTCGAGGTTGCGCTCTTGTTCAGGGGTATTGGTGATGCGCTTGGTAGTCTTATAGTCGATATTGGTGACATAGACATCGCCATGCAGAATGAAGGCTATCTCCTTGTTCTTGGGCGATAGACGAATCTCAGTGGCACCCGTCGTCAAGGTATGGCGCACAAGGTCGCGGTCGCCACGATCGGTGGTAATGCTAATGTTCACCTTCTGTTCCTTGCCATCCTTCCACGTGTAAATCTCGCCATCATAGCCATAGCAGAGTGTTCCATTCTGCGCAATGGTGAGGAAACGGACGGGATTCTTCTGATGGCGCGTAATCTGCTGTTCGATCTTGCCATCAATGCTTCGCTTCCATACATTGAAGGTACCATCGCGCTCGCTCAGATAGTAGAACGATTGGCCATCAGCAGCCCATACGGGGGTGCGGTCTTCACCACGGAAATCAGTGAGCCTGGTGAACTTATCGCCTCGCTTCAACCAGATATCACGCGTGATAGCCGACTGATGGTGCTTGCGGAAGAAGTCCTCGTAGCCCTTGTTGTCGTGATAGAGCACATCGCCCTGAGCATTGATGCTGATGTCCTCCATTGAGATGACAGAGAACATGCGGGGCCTACCACCCTTGGTGCTGACCTCATAGACCTGAGGGAAGTTGCGCGACGACACGATAGACTGAGCCGTGGGCAGAATCTTCGTGCTGTAGAGCACATGCCCCTTGTCGCTGAAGGTAATGGGGAACTCGTCGTTGCTGTTGGTAGTCAAGCGGGTAGGGGTGCCTCCCTTGCTAGACATAATCCACACATCGAAACCTCCCTCGCGTGTAGAGGCAAAGGCAATCTGCTGTCCATCAGGACTCCAGACGGGATAGGCATCGTAGGCCGAATTGGTGGTTAACTGACGGGCTTCGCCACCCGTAGTAGCAACGGTATAAATGTCGCCTTTGTAGGAAAAGGCAATCTGCTGTCCGTCAGGAGAAATGGCGCAAAAGCGCATCCACAGCGGATGCTCCTGAGCAGAGATGCTTAGTGTTGTTACCCATGTCAGGGCAATCAAAAAGCTTTTTTTCATAGCAAGTATAGTTTGTTATTTGATTTATGGATTCCAAACGTCATTGATGCTGAACACGGCCTCACGCGTAATTTTCTGAGCCTCCTTCTTGGTAAGTTGACGACTCCACGACACACGCTGGCCTTTCTTGGCTCCCTCGCCACGATTGTTATACTCCATGTAGCGACAGGTCTTGTCGGCACCCTCGCGCCACTTGTGCCACCCCTCTGGGCGAATCTGCTTGGGCAGGTCGCAATTCATGAAGAGCGTATAGCCATAGTCGCGCCAAGGACGCCCCAGATATACCTTGTCGACATCGTTGGCAGTGGTAATGCGACAATTGTTGAAGATGTAGCCATAGGGCACATCCTGAGGTGTAGAGGCAGCAGTGATGTACGAGTTGGCCTTGCAGAAGATGTCGCAATCCTCAAACCAAGCCGTTGAGGGACCGAAAATGAAGTCGGTAGTGCCCTCGATATAGCAATGGTCGAAGAAAAGGCGCGTCTTGGCATTGCCCGTATAGATGGTGTCCTGATGGCCCAGGAAACGACAATTGACGAACGTCAGCTGGTCGCCCTCGGTATGCAGGGCTACGGCTTGTCCTAAGCGAGCGGAATTGTTCTCGATGGTGATGTTCTTCAGCGTAATCTTGCTGCCCTGAATCTTCAGGGTGAAGGTGCGGAAGGTGCCAATCTTCTGGGCTTCGCCCTTGGCAGTCAGTGGGGTGATGTCAGCACGGATGTTGGCATGATCGTCCCATGTGATAATGGTCTTGTCGCGGTCCTCACCACATATCTCGATGTTGGTAAGCCACTGAGGGATAACGAGTTTCTCCTTGTAGGTGCCTTTCTTTACGAAGATAACCTTATGATACTCCATGAAGGCGCGACACACCTCGATAGCGTCAGCAACGTTACGAAACTCGCACGTTCCATCGCGCGACACGAACAGGGTGTCTGGATTGTCATAACTCTTAGCTTGTGCGCTCACCATTCCCAGGAGGGCGCAAACGATGCAGATTAGTTTTTTCATTTTTCTTGTAGTTTAGTATTTTATGGGATTACATGATTTGCGTTACTTCTTGTAGTCCATCGACGGTCTTCAGCTGATTGATGATTTCCTGAACGTTGGCTCTATCGTGGACACGCATCTCTATCGTTCCATCGAACACACCATCGTCGCTGGCAACGGTCAACTTGTGGATGTTGACATTCATCTGCGAAGATATAATCTTTGAAATGTCGAGCAACATACCTACACGGTCGATGCCCTGAATGCGGATGACAGCGTCGAAGTAGAGCTTCTTCTGCATGTCCCACTTGGCATCGAGGATGCGATTGCCAAAGCTGGCCTTCAACTTGGCAGCAATGGGACAGTCGCGCTTGTGGATTTCTATCTGGTGCTTGCCATCGATGAATCCCAAGACATCATCGCCAGGGATAGGGTGACAGCAATGCTTGAACTTATATTGGTTGATGTTCTCGTCGCTGATATAGATGGGTTTCTTGCGATTGAAGTCCTTGGTGACAACAAACAGCTCCTGACGCTTCTCAGTGGGCTTCTTTTCTTCCTTGCCACGACCCAGGAAGGGAACCAGTTTGCGCCATCCACCCTTGCTGGTCTTGTTCTTGCCCTGCAATTCGTCAACGTCTTTCTCGCCCAGTAGAATGGTCTTCTCTGCCAATGCCTGGAAGAAGTATTCGCGATTGCGCACCTCGTGGAACTCAGCAAGCTGGTCAGCAGCATTCAGCGAGTCTTCAATGCCGTTCTTCTTAAGGAACTCATGGAACAGGTCTTCGCCCGCCTTCTGCATTTCACGACTATTGCGACGCAGGATGGCCTGAATCTTAGCCTTGGCCTTCGCTGTGCTGACAAAGCTAATCCATGAGGGTTGCACATGTTGCGACTTAGAGGTGAGAATCTCCACCTGATCGCCACTCTGCAACTTATGACTCAGTGGCACCAACTTATGGTTTACCTTGGCTCCGATACAGTGAGAACCCAAGAAGGTGTGGATGCTAAAGGCAAAGTCGAGAGCTGTACAACCCGTAGGCATGGTCTTGATTTCGCCCTTGGGGGTGAACACGAAGATTTCTGAAGCGAAAAGGTTCAGCTTGATGGCATCGAGGAAGTCCATTGCGTCTGGCTGTGGGTCGTCCAGAATCTCCTTGATGGTGCGAAGCCATTCGTTCAGCTCGTTTTCATCCTCTGTATATTCTACATCCTCGCCTTCCTTGTATTTCCAATGGGCAGCAAAACCTTGTTCTGCTATCTCATCCATACGGTCTGAGCGAATCTGCACCTCTATCCAGCGTCCTTGTTTCGACATCAGAGTGACATGCAATGCCTGATAGCCATTGGCTTTCGGATGACTGAGCCAATCGCGCAAACGGTCTGGATGACTCTTGTAAATCTGTGAGATGGCGACATAAATCTTGAAGCATTCGTTGATTTCTTCCTCGCGTTTGTCAGGGGTGAAGATGATGCGAACAGCAAGGATATCGTAAATCTCGTCAAAGGTAACATGCTTGTTCTGCATCTTGCTCCAAATGGAGAAGGGTGTCTTGACACGCTCCTTGATTTCATACTTGATACCCATCTGCTTCAAGGCGTCTTCGATAGGATTGGTAAACTGGTCGAAGAGCTCATGACGAGAGGCTTCTGTAGAAGCTAACTTCGCCTTGATGCTGGCATATTCCTCTGGGTGCTCGTACTGGAAACTCAGGTTCTCGAGCTCTGACTTGATTTTATACAATCCTAAGCGATTGGCCAGAGGGGCATAGATATAGAGCGTTTCGCCTGCTATCTTATACTGCTTGTTGGCAGGTTGCGACTCCAAGGTGCGCATGTTGTGCAAACGGTCGCAAATCTTAATCAAGATAACACGGATGTCATCGCTCATGGTGAGCAACAGCTTCTTGAAGTTCTCAGCCTGCGCAGAGGCTTGTTCGCCAAAGATACCACCACTGATTTTGGTGAGTCCATCGACAATTTGGGCAATCTTCGGCCCAAACATATTCTCGATATCCTCTGTGGTGTAGTCGGTATCTTCCACCACATCATGGAGCAAGGCCGCACAGATACTGGTAGAACCCAGACCCACTTCCTCGCAGGCTATCTGGGCTACCGCAATGGGGTGCATGATATAAGGCTCGCCAGACAATCGGCGCACACCTTTGTGAGCCTGTCGGGCAAAGTTGAATGCCTTGGTGATGAGATCAACCTTCTTGCGGTGGCGTGATGCCAGATAGTTGTCCAGCAATCGTTGAAAGGCGTCATTGATAAGCTTTTCGTCAGCGGCTTCGCGCATCATCTGCTCCTCATCCATAATCAGTGCGTTTTTAGTATCTTAATATTGTTTCTTATCAGCGTAATAATCGATTGTTATCTGCGTCTCCTTGCCCTTGAACTGCGACGACGTGTGCTCGACTTGCGTTTACGTGCAGAAGACTTACGACTCTTGTATCGTGCAGAACGACGTTTATAGCTGCGCTTGCTCTTTTTGTAGTAGGTGGGCACATCGTCCTTGATTTCAACCTCAGAGCGCTTGTTCAGCAGTTCGTCGACCTTATAGTTATAGACAGAGTCTTGCAGTTCGATGAACTTTCCAACTTCTGTCAAGGGGAGTCGGAGAGCGTAAGGCTCTGTGGCTCCAGGAATGATATCGCGACGATACATGGGGTTCAGAGAACGGAGCAAATCGATGTTGATACCTACTACTTCAGCCACCTGCTCCAGATGCACATTCTTGCCCACCATTACAGTGTCTGTCTTGGCAGGCAGACGGGTGCCCATCGGACAGATGTTGTGCAGGGAATAATAGGTCATGATATAGTTGGCTGCAATGAAGGCAGGCACATAACCACGTGTCTCCTTGGGGAGATAGGGGTAAATCTGCCAATAATCCTTTTCGCCATTGTTGCGACGGATGGCCTTGTTGATATTCTCAGGACCGCAATTGTAGGCTGCAATCACCAGGTTCCAGTCGCCAAAAATTTTGTAAAGGTCGCTGAGATAGCGTGCAGCAGCATACGATGCCTTGATAGGGTCGCGACGTTCGTCAACCAGCGAGTTGACTTGCAATCCATATTGTTTGCCCGTTCCTATCATAAACTGCCAAAGACCAGCAGCACCAGCACGAGAGACAGCCTTGGGATTCAGGGCCGACTCGATGATAGGCAGGTATTTCAGTTCAAGAGGAAGTTGATAGGCTTCCAAGGCTTCTTCGAAAATGGGAATATAGAAATTGGAAGCGCCCAACATGTAGCTGATGGAGTGACGAAGGCGTCCGCTATAACGGTCGATGAACTTCTGTACCACGTCGTTGTAAACCATCTCCATGACATTGGGAAGGCGCAGCAGACGGCTGACATATTCCTCCTTGGAATAGACAGGATTGATGTCGCGCATGTTACAGTCTTCCTCTTCCAGATAGGTCTTGGACATATAGAGGTTCAGCAGACTATCCAAATCGTAGGTCATGGCTTCAGGAAATTCAATCACTTCCTCACGACCCTTGTTGTCTGTTACAGTAATCTCGTCTTCATCATCGTCCTCGTCTTCATTATTGTTCACTTGGGCTGACAAGGATAGGGGCAAAAAGGTGAGAAGGCAAAATAGCATGAACCATTTCACCATACCTTTTCCCATATTCTTTGTTTTCTTATTCATCATTCTCTTTTCTTTCTTCTCTTTTCGCTTTTAAACTTTTCACTTATCACTTCTCACTTCTCACTTATTAAAAGGTTATGCAGCAGTTCAGACCATACGAACTGGCTTGCAGCATATTGCCCCCAGAGTGGTTGGGGATGACAACGGGCGACACCTTCAGACTAAGGTCCTTGGAGATGTCAAACTCAGATAGCTCAGCGTCCACGTAAGCATCGACGACAGAGAGCGCATAGACACCCAGCATGACGAAGAAACTCATGTCGCGCCAACGGCGATATTTGTCCTTACGACTCTTGAAGAGCTGCTTATAGCGCTCCTCGTTGGCTTCAGTAATCTGAACGCCTAAGTGTAGGAACTTGTTATAGCTGGCTGTGCCAGGGTCGTCGTCCATGATGTCCAGATAGGCCTGCGAATAGTCCTTATACATCATGTTGTTCCATGTCAACGCATAGATACATCCTATGAATCCTCCATAGATGATGGGCAACTTCCAGAACTTACGATTGTAAATCTGTCCTGCTCCTGGGATGACCAGCGCTAACCAGAGGGCTCGCTGAGGATTGGGCTTCCATGTGTTCCAGTCGCGCTTGGGCTTCTTCTCTTTCTTGTTAAGAACTACAACGGATGTGGAGTCTGTGGTTGTTGCCAAGCTGTCGCCAAACAGTATCCTTGAATCAGCTTTGGCTATAGAGTCCATCACTGCCAAGTCTTCCGTCTGGGCCTGGCAGTTGATGCTCGCCACGAGCATGATGATACAGATAACCAACTTACCCATTCGCTCCATCCAGCGCATTCATGATGCGCTCCAGTTGTTCTTCGTTATCAAACTGAATGCTAATCTTTCCTTTTCCCTTGGGCGAACAAGTCATCTGGACCTTTGCTTGGAAGAATTGGGCCAAGCGGTTGCGAAGCACATTGAACTCCTCGGGCAACTTCTCTCTTGACACAATCTTAGTCTTGGCAGTCACGATGTCTTCTCCACTCTTCAGGGCTTGCACCAACTCTTCCACCTTGCGAACGGAATACTGATGCTGCTGGACTTCCTTGAACAGCTTGATTTGCTGGGAAGGACTCTCAATAGCCAACAAGGCACGAGCATGTCCCATCTCTATCTCGTGGTTCTTCAGTGCAATCTGTACCTGAGCGGGCAACTTCAAAAGTCGCATGTAGTTCGTCACAGCAGCACGACTCTTACCCACACGCTCTGAAATCTTGGCTTGCGTCATCCCAGAGGTGTCTGCCAAATGTTGATAGGCCAATGCTATTTCGATGGCGTTCAGGTCTTCACGCTGAATGTTCTCTACCAAAGCCATCTCCATCGCATTCTGGTCTTCCACAGAGACGATGTAGGCTGGAATTTTGGTTAAGCCTGCCAACTGAGAAGCGCGCCAACGACGCTCACCAGCGATAATCTGATATTTCTGACCTTCTATCTTACGAAGGGTGATAGGCTGGATGATGCCCAACTCATGAATGCTGTTGGCTAACTCCTGGAGTGCCTCTTGGTCAAATTCGCGACGTGGCTGGTTGGGGTTGGGCTCTATTTGTGCTATTTCTATCTCGCTGAGATTAGACGAACCTTCTGTCTTTACCTCGCTGTGGGTGTCTATCAGAGCGTCCAGTCCGCGACCATTGCCGATATCGTCCAGTCCACGACCCAGAACGCTGCGATCATATTTCTTCTTTACTGCCATGATTCAATTATCGTTTCTCATTCTTTAAAATGATTTCCTTTGCCAATGCCAAGTGGTTCTTGGAACCTGTAGAGTCGGCATCGTAAAGGATAACGGGAAGTCCGTGCGAGGGACTCTCCGAGAGTTTGACATTACGCTGAATAACGGTCTTGAACACCAATTCCTGGAAGTGGCGCTTCACCTCATCGTAAATCTGGTTGGCCAAGCGCAGACGAGAGTCGTACATGGTCAACAGGAAGCCTTCAATCTCCAACTTCGGATTCAACTTGGTCTTGATAATCTTGATGGTGTTCAGCAACTTAGAGATTCCCTCCAATGCGAAATACTCACACTGCACAGGGATAATCACTGAGTCTGCAGCTGTCAGTGAGTTGACTGTGATCAGACCCAAAGAGGGTGAGCAGTCAATCAGAATGTAGTCATATTCCTTACGCAGAGGCTCCAAAAGATTGGAGATGATGCGCTCACGGTTTTCAAGATTCAGCATCTCTATCTCAGCACCTACCAAATCGATGTGGCTGGGTATGATGTCAAGTCCTTCAATATCTGTTGTATAAATAGCGTCGCGAACATCGGCCTTGTCAATGATGCACTCGTATAATGAGCAGTCCACCTGTTTGATGTCTACACCCAGTCCGCTCGACGCATTGGCCTGTGGATCAGCGTCAACAACCAATACCGTCTTCTCCAGCGTAGCCAGTGAAGCCGCTAAATTGATGGTCGTAGTCGTCTTTCCTACACCGCCTTTTTGGTTTGCCAAAGCAATAATCTTTCCCATATTTTATTTCTACTATACTATAATAGAATGCAAAGGTACGCATTTTATATCAAACATACGTGCTAATGAAACAGAATTTAAGCATTTTTTCCTAAATGAAAAAAAATTAGGAAGAAAAAAAGACTGATGGAAATGCTTATCCACCAGCCTTTATTATTGAAAATATTTTATTGTCTGAATTATTCTTTATCGCGATTCTCAGCATCGATAGCCTTAATCTTCTCGCGAACCAACTGCACCTCGTCCTTCAACTTCTGCACCTTGCGATTCATCTCGTCAATCAGGGAGTTGCCCTTCTTGGATGATGCATTGAGGAAGCCCAGATTGTTCTCGTAGGTCTGAACCTCAGCTTTCAGTTGCTCGTATTGACGCATCAAGCGGGCGCGCTCGTTGTCAAGGGCATTCTCACCTCGTCCAGCCACCTGCTTCAGGTTGTCCTTGAACTTAGACAGGCGACGCTTAGCCACTGAGATGTTCAAATCCTTATAGAGCTTGTCGAGGATAGCATGGTATTCCTCATACAACTTATCCTTTTCTTTGAAAGGTACGTGACCAATGCTCTGGTATTCCTCAACCAGCTTCTGTACACGCTCTTGCAGGTCGTCACCAGTCTCTTCGGCAATAGCTTTCAGACGCTCAATGACATCCAGCTTCTTCTCCAGATTCTGGTGCTCTTCGCCACGTTGTCCTGCACCAGCAGCATTGCGGGCTTCGAAGAACTTGTTGCAAGCGCCTAAGAACTCTTCCCAAAGCTGGTCGCCCAACTTCTTAGGAACAGCACCAATGGTCTTCCATTCCTTCTGTAAGGCAATGAGCTTGTCGCTGGTTGATTTCCAGTCGGTAGAGTCTTGTAGGGCTTTCGCCTTTTCGATAAGTGCGCGCTTCTTGTCAGCATTCTCCTTAAAGGAATCTTTCAGTCCGCGGAAGAATTCTGCCTTGCGTGCAAAGAAATCGTCGCAGGCAGCACGGAAGCGCTCAAATATCTTAACATTCATCTTTTGAGGTGCAAAACCGATGGTTTTCCATTCTGCTTGTACCTCAATAATCTGTTTGGTATGACGCTCCCAATCACCACTGCCTTTGTTCTCCTCAGCATCGATAGCTTCCACTTTCTCGCAGAGGGCTGTCTTCTTGGCCAGATTGTCTTCCTCCTTGGCACGAAGACCTTCAAAATGCTGCTGATGACGCTTGTTGATAACGGTTGAGGCTGCCTTGAAACGAGTCCAAATCTCTTCGCGAAGTTCCTTGCTGACAGGACCTGTCTCGCGATATTCCTGATGCAACTTCTGCAACTGATGGAAAGCGCTGATTACATCGGGCTCTTCAGCCAGTTTCTCTGCAGCTTCACAAAGCTTTGTCTTTAACTCCAGGTTCTTCTTGAAGTCATATTCACGAGCCTCGCTGTTCAACTTCAGCAGGTCGTAGAACTGCTCTACGTATAACTGATAATTGCGCCACAATTCATTGGCACGCTCTGCAGGCACGTTCTTAATCTCTTTCCATTCGTCCTGAAGGGCCTTGAATTCCTTATATGACTTGTTGGCTTCCTCTGGCGAGGTAACCATAGCCTTGATCTTTTCGATGATGTCGAGCTTCTTCTGCAGATTCTCCTGCTTCTCCTGCTCTTGCTCTCTGAACAGTTTCTGACGCTTCTCCTTGATAATGCCCATCTCAGCCTTGAAGGCTTCCTCTTCTGAATCGGGCTTTACCTGATACTGCTCTGGGTCGCCGCCATTCTCGGTGTATTCCTTGAATTCAGCCTCACGCTCAGCAAGGTGTATCTTATAGAATATCGTTTTCAGGTATTCTATTTCCTCTTTCTGAGGTATTTCGTCGCTGTGAGCAATCTCACGTACTCGTTCTAATACCTCTTTCTTGGTTTGATACTGCTTGCGCTCAGGAACTGTTTCTTCTGAGATTTCAGGAGCTGCGTTTTCTGAGATTTCAGCTGCGGTTTCCACTACGTTCTGTTCTACGTTCTGCTCCTCAATGGGGGCTTTTTCTTGAGAGTCCATCATCATAAAATTTTAGTGAATGACACGATTAGTTCTAACTTATTGGCATGTGACATGTAGAGACGTACACACACAATCAGGGTTCAAAATTATAAAAAAATATTTGAACGACCTAATTTTTTTTAAGAAAAGTGACTAAATCAGTCGTTTGTGACGGAAAACAACCAGTGAAATGACTGAAATGAGCACTGAAATGATGATGGCAACGATAAATCCGAGAGGACTATTCTCCATACCATTGATCAGGTTCATTCCAAAAAATGAAGCGACCAGCGTGGGCAACATCAGGATGATAGTCACTGAAGTCAGCGTACGCATGATGGTGTTCATATTGTTGTTGATAATCGACTGGTAAGTGTCCATCGTCGACTCCAGAATGTTCGAGTAGATGCTGGTTGTCTCACGAGCCTGTGTCATCTCAATGTTCACGTCCTCAATGAGGTCGGCATCCAATTCGTCAATCTGCAGTTTGAACTTCAGTTTCGACAACAATACTTCATTGCCACGAATGGACGTGTTGAAGTAAGTCAGCGAGTCTTGCAGACGTGACAGACCTATCAGCGATTCGTTGTTCACCTCACGATCCAGATTGCGCTTGGCCTTCTCAATGAGCATCGAAATCTGCTTCAGACGTTTCAGATACCAGACGGCACTCGACAGGAACAAGCGGAAAATCATGTCCACGTAGTCCGTAAAGCCTTCGCCACGCTTTTGCTGATAGCTTACAAAGTCAATCATCATGTTTGTTTCATAGTAACAAACCGTGATGGTGACGTCGCGTTTGTGGATGATACCCAAGGGTACGGTAGTATAAGGAGTACGCGAGCGCACCTCTTTTACATAGGGAATACGTAAGATGATGAGCATCCATCCGTCATCATATTCATAACGGGCACGCTCATCAGTATCGCTAATGTCAGAGAGAAAGTAGTCAGGAATCTGAAACTTTTCTTCCAGATACTGCTGATCTTCTTCTGTAGGACACGTCAATTGTATCCAGCAATTGGGCTGCCACTCGTTGAGCTGGCTCAAGCCCCCTTGGGTGTTCCAGAAAGTCTTCATTGTGCTAATCCTTTTTGAGGTACAACAATAGTTTTTTGGCAAAGGGATTAGCAGCCTTGCCACCTTGATCCCCTGCCTTACGAATTGTAATTATCCGCCGGGTAGTCGTCCATTTTCTTGTTACTATTTTGGTTATTCGCCTGCAAAGGTACGAATAAGTGAGCAAAACACCAAATTTATTTGAGTATTTTCGAGCGAAAGTTCCTTCGACGAAGTCAAAGGTACAAATAAAAATAATAAATGAGAAATGATTAATGAGAAATTTTTCGTAAATTTGCACCCATGATGACAGTATTATATATAATAATAGGTGTAATTGTGGGTGCAGTGGTCATCTTTCTGCTGATGAATCGGAAGGTGACGGCACTGAATATGGAGTTGGTTCGCAAGGATACAGAGATGAACATGCTGACTCAACAGCATAACGAAGAAGCCAAGCAGCGTGAACAACAGCGTAATGACGAACTGAAGCAGAGAGAACGTCAGTTTGATGAACAGACCAAATTGCGTGAGCAACAATTCAATGAGCAGTTGAAGACTACCAAGGAGCAATTGCACGTGATGGCTCAGCAGTTGATGGACGCTCAGGCAAAGCGTTTGAAAGAGGAGAACACAGAGAGCATGGGACACATTACCCAGCCTTTGAAGGATGCTATCAGTGAGATGCGCAAGGCTATCAGCGAAAATACGAAGGATCATACAGCACAATCGGCTTCGCTTCGTGAACAATTACGCATGATGATGGAGTCGAATCGCGAGATTGGCGAGAAGGCAGAGTCGTTGGCTAATGTATTGCGTCGCGACAATAAGGTGAGTGGTAACATGGGCGAAATAATTCTGGGCGATTTGCTGACTTCGCAAGGCTTGACGGAAGGCATCCATTATGAAGTACAGGCTCGTTTGCGCGATGAACAAGGTCGTCCGTTGAAGAACGATGATACAGGTCGTGAGATGCAGCCTGATGTCATTCTGCACTATCCTCAGGGTCAGGATGTCATCATCGACTCAAAGGTTTCGCTCGTTGCCTATCAGCGTTATGTCAATGCGGAGGCACCAGAGGAGAAGGAACGTGCTTTGCAGGAACATATCAAGTCTGTCCGTCAGCATGTCACAGAACTATCGCGCAAGGATTATTCCAAATATATCAAAGCACCTCGCGAGAGTGTTGATTTTGTCATCATGTTCGTGCCTTTTGAGTCGTCGTTGCAACTTGCTTTGGTCAACGATCCGACCTTATGGCGCGATGCTTTCGAGCGTAAGGTGTTCATTACAGGCGAGCAGAACCTTTTAGGCATTCTTCACATGATACACATTGCCTGGGTGCAGAACCAGCAGGCTGAGAATCAGGAGAAGGTGTTTGGCATTGCTGAACAACTATTGGACCGTTTGGGCGATTTCGTTCAGCGATATAATAAGGTGGGAGAACAGATTGAGCAGGCTCGCAAGGCTTTCGAGTTCTCGACAAACAAGCTCAGCGAGGGTCGCCAGAGTGTTGCCCAAAAGGCCAACGAACTGATTTCGCTGGGAGCTAAGGAGAATCCTAATCGTAGAATCCCTAAGGCAGAGAATGGTTTACTTGAATGATGATATTGCCCACTTCGATTGGGAAGCAGCATTGCCTTTGCTCTCAGAACAGCGTCGCGAACAAACGTTGAAGTTCAAACATTTGTTGGGGCGCAAGACGTGTGCTGCAGCCTATCTCTTGTTGTGCGAAGCCTTGCGCAAGGAATATGGCATTACAGAGAAGCCAATTTTTGAATATGGAAAACATGGCAAGCCGTTTATCATAGGCTATCCTGACATCCACTTTAACATCAGCCATTGCAGGGAAGCTGTCTTGTGTGTGGTATCTTCCAGACCTGTGGGCGTGGATGTAGAGTCTATCCGTTCCTATAAGGATAGTTTGGTGAATTACACCATGAATCCTCAAGAGATAGCCCAGATTAATCAGGCTCCACGTCCTGAGGTAGAGTTCGTCCGTTTTTGGACGATGAAAGAGGCTGTGTTGAAATTGTCTGGCGAAGGCATCAGCAAAGACTTGAAAACGGTGTTGACAGGTCAGGAACAGATAGAAACCCAGGTGAATATGGAGAAAAACTACATATATTCTATCATATATGGATAATTTTTTGTACCTTTGAACGCAAAATGAACCCCTAAATATTAAGACTATGAATCTAGAAGGAAGACGCGAAAGCTCAAATGTAGAAGACCGTCGTGGTATGGGCGGTGGCAAAAAAGCTGGTTTGGCTGGTATTGGTGGTGTGATTATTGCAATGGCAATAGCCTACTTTACTGGTGGCAATCCGTTGGAGGCTGGCATTCAAGCAGCCCAGCAGAATTTTGGTCCCAATACAGAAGTAAGCGAAGAACAGCGTGAGTTTACTGATGAGGAACAGGAACTGGCTACTTTCTCGACTCAGATTCTTGCTGGTACAGAAGATGTATGGGAAGAAATCTTCAAGGAGAACGAGATGCAGTATGAACCTCCTACGATGGTGCTCTATACCGATGGCACGCAGACAGCCTGTGGACAGGGTTCTGCAGCGATGGGTCCGTTCTATTGCTCTGGCGACCAGAAGCTATATATCGACCTCTCGTTCTTTACCACGATGAAGCAGCATTTAGGTGCTGATGGCGACTTTGCCTATGCTTATGTCATTGCCCATGAGGTAGGTCATCATGTGGAATATCAGACAGGTATTCTTCAGGATGTTCACGAGAAAATGGCCCGACTCAGTCAGGCTGAGGCCAACAAGTTGAGTGTTCGCTTGGAATTGCTGGCCGACTTCTATGCAGGTGTTTGGGCTCATCATGACAACGAACGCTTTGGCTCACTGGAAGATGGCGACATAGAGGAGGCTATTCATTGTGCTCAAGTTATTGGCGACGACTATCTGCAGAAGAAGGCTCGTGGCTATGCGGTGCCAGAGTCGTTCAATCATGGCACCTCAAAACAGCGCATGAAGTGGTTCAAGCGTGGCTTGGAAACGGGCGATGTGTCACAGGGTAATACCTTCGAATGTTCTGACGATGAGCTTTAGACCCCTGATATTGATTTCAAATGATGATGGTTATCATGCCAAGGGCATTAACTGTCTGATAGAATGGGTGCGCGACTTTGGCGATGTCATTGTGTGTGCTCCAGAACGGGCTCGCAGTGGTTTTGCTTGTGCCTTCTCTGCCACCACTCCGTTGACGCTGAAACTGCGTCGCAAGCAGGATGGGGTAGAGGTGTGGTCGTGCAATGGTACTCCTGTGGATTGTGTGAAGATGGCATTGGCAGAACTTTGTCCACGCAAGCCCGATCTTGTGATTGGTGGCATCAATCATGGCGACAATGCCTCAGTCAATATCCATTATAGTGGTACGATGGGCATCACATTGGAGGGTTGCATGAAGTATATTCCCTCTGTGGCCTTCTCGCTTTGTGACTATCGCGACGATGCCGACTTCGAACCCATGCGCCCGTATGTCTGTCAGATGGTGCAGTGTGTGTTGAAAGAAGGTTTGCCCTTGGGTGTTTGCCTGAACATCAACTTCCCCTTGCGTGCTCAGTTCAAGGGCATTAAGGTGTGTCGTATGGCTAAGGGCACGTGGGGCAATGAGGTGACTCGATGTCACCATCCGCGAGGCTACGACTATTGGTGGATGGTGGGCACCTATACGAATGATGAGCCTGACGCAGAAGATACAGACAACTGGGCCTTGAATCATGGATATATAGCCATCACTCCTACGCAGATTGATGTGACTGCCTATGAGATGTTGGCTAAGATGAAAGATTGGGAGCAATGAAGTATTATCTGATAGCAGGCGAGGCGAGTGGCGATCTGCATGCCTCACACTTGATGCAGGCTCTGAAACAGCAAGACCCTCAGGCGCAATTCCGCTTCTTTGGGGGCGACTTGATGACTGCTGTTGGGGGCACTCGTGTGAAGCATTATCGCGAATTGGCTTATATGGGTTTCGTTCCTGTGCTGTTGCACTTGCGCACCATTCTTCGTAATATGAAGATGTGTAAACAGGACATCAGCCAGTGGAAGCCTGATGTAGTCAT
>JAEEGH010009369.1_pt1 | contig 22846 bp, 25 predicted proteins | sample 9134181 | NCBI WGS metagenome assembly JAEEGH01 (sample SAMN16246544, study PRJNA631951) | gut metagenome | biome: gut microbiome; feature: rumen; material: DP-attached | host: Bos | place: Iran: Karaj | collected 2018-10
GAGTACAAGACACTCATCGAGGGCGCCCAGAAGGACAAGGACGGAAACCTCGTCTACCTCTACGCTACCGACAAGGACGAGCAGTACTCGTACATCCAGGCTGCCAAGGACAAGGGCTACTCAGTATTGCTGTTGGACGGACAGTTGGACGTGCCCACCATCCAGACCCTGGAGCAGAAGTTCGAGAAGAGCCGCTTTACACGTGTCGACTCCGATATCATCGACCGACTCATCGTCAAAGAAGACGCTAAGAAGAGCGATCTCTCGCAGGAGCAGTCTGACAATTTGTCAGCCGTCTTCAAGTCGCAGATGCCAAAGATGGACAAGACCGAGTTCATGGTACAGGTTGACGCCCTCGGTGCCGAGGCCCGTCCCGTCATCATCACCCAGAACGAGTGGATGCGCCGTATGAAGGAGATGAGCCGATTCCAGCAAGGCATGAACTTCTACGGTCAGATGCCCGACTCATTCAATATCGTGCTGAACAGCGACCACCCCTTGGTGAAGCGCGTCCTCAGCGACTCAGAGTCAGCTACCGCTGAAGCCCTGAAGCCCATCGACGCCGAGCTGAAAGGCCAGGAGGCTCGTCTCGCTGCCATCAACCAACAGCAGTCCAGCAAGAAGTACGACGAACTGACTCAGGACGACAAGGATATGAAGGCCGACTGCGAAAAAGCTGTCCAGGAGCAGAAGGACAAGAAGCAAGCTGTGCTGAGTGGTTTTGCCGCTCAGAACGACATCGTCCACCAGCTCATCGACCTCGCCCTGCTCCAAAACGGTATGCTCAAGGGTGAAGCATTGGACAAGTTCCTGAAGCGCTCAGTTGATTTAATCAAGTAATCAGAAGTTAGAGAAGTTAAAGAAGATAGCCGCCCCATCGAGCGGCTATCTCTTTTTTCTTTTTCTGACGTTTATACCAGCGAGAAGGCCACGTCCATCATCTTCGTGAATGTGTTCTGACGTTCCTCGGCAGTAGTCACCTCACCCGTCAGCAGATGGTCGCTGATGGTCAGAATGCCCAGCGCACGCTTGCCGGCATGGGCAGCATTCATGTAAAGAGCGGCAATCTCCATCTCGACAGCCAGCACACCCATGCTCATCCACTTGTCGTTGTGGGGGTTCTCGTGGTAGAATACATCAGAAGTCACAACGTTACCCACCTTGAAGCGATAGCCTAGCTTTTCGCAGGTGTCGACGGCACCACGCACCAGTTCGAACGAGGCGATAGGTGCAAACATGCCAGGCAGTTCATACTGCTTGTAATAGTTGGAATTGGTGCAGCAACCCATTGCTATAACCAGGTCGCCCACATGCAGGTCGTTGTTGATAGAACCGGCAGAACCCACACGGATAATGGTATTCACACCATAGAAATTATACAACTCGTAGGTATAAATGCCAACAGAGGCCATTCCCATTCCATGTCCCATCACACTAAGAGGCTTGCCCTTATACGTTCCCGTATAGCCCAACATACCACGGACATTATTAAACAGCACAGGGTTCTCGAGGAAGTTCTCGGCCATGAATTTCGCACGCAGCGGATCGCCCGCCATAATTACAGTCTCGGCAATGTCGCCAAACTTTGCGGCATTGTGTGGAGTCGGAGTGTTACTCATATTTATTTAAGTTTAAAGTTATTACGGGGCAAATATACGAAATAGTCAGCAAAAAAACAAATTATTCCGCTATTTCTTTCGCAAAAGTTTGCAAAATGCCCTTTGCGCATTTTTGCAAACCGTTTTTCTTGCAGGAAACACAATTTATTGCTATCTTTGCATCATCAAAAATCGAAAACTTCATTTTAATCGTAAATCGTCAAATAGTAAATGATTATGGTACTGACCGACCGCGAGCTTTTTCTGCTCATCATCTGCACCGTGTTCTACATCACCTTATTTATATTAGTGCTGCAGAACCACCGTAGCAAAATACAATTGCTGCAAAGCCGCCTGGACAACATCCACGCCATGCAGAAGATGGCCGTCATCGAACCCCACCGACAGGATGTCAGCACACTGTTCAGCACACCCATCTACCTGCGCATCAAGGAATACCTGAACGACGGACGGAGCATGAACCAGGGCGACTGGCAGGAACTGACGGAAGCCGTCGACGGGCTTTACTCCGGTTTCAGCGAAAAACTGTTCAGCCTCTACCGCATGAGCGAACAAGACTATCACGTCAGTCTGCTCATCAAGGTGCGCATCCAACCCAAGGACATTGCCACCCTGACAGCACACTCGAAGGAGAGTATCGCTTCTACGCGAAGCCGACTCTACCAGAAAGTCTTCGGCAAGAAAGGCAGCACCAAGGACTGGGACGACTTCGTCCTCTCGATTTAATTCGGAATAACGGTATAACGGAATAACGAAATAACGTCTTTAAATTATAAGAATATGATTGATTACTTTTTAGCAAACATGTGGCAGATCTGGGCCGTCATCGCCATCGTCTGCCTGATTCTGGAGCTCTCGTCGGGTGATTTCTTCATCATCTGCTTCTCCATTGGCGCCGTATTTGCCATCATCTCGGCAGTACTCGGGCTGAGCATCTACTGGCAGATCTTTATCTTTGCCATCTTCTCGCTACTGAGCGTCCTGTTTGTCAGACCGGTGGCCTTGCGCTACCTGCACAAGAACGAGCCCAACAAGCCCAGCAATGCCGATGCCCTGCTTGGGCGTACCGGTCGCGTGACAGAGCCTATCATCGTAGGCGGCAATGGCTATGTCCAGATTGACGGCGACTTGTGGAAAGCCGTCAGCCCGTCAACGACCGACATCCCCGTCGGCACCACGGTACGCGTGATAGGCCGCGAAAGCACCATCATCACCGTAGAGACGCTCTAATCTCTAAACTCTAATCTCTAAACTCTAAACATTAAACTTTAAACTTTATAATTATGGAATTCATGTCTTATGTATTAATCGCCATCGTTGTACTGGTGGTTATCTTCGCCAAGATGGCACTTGTGATCATCCCCCAGTCGGAAACCCGCATCATTGAGCGTTTAGGCCGCTACTACGCCACGCTGAATCCTGGTATCAACATCATCATCCCCTTCATCGACCGTGCCAAGGAGATTGTGGTACTTACCCGCGGACGCTACGCCTACTCCAACTCCATCGACCTGCGCGAACAGGTTTACGACTTCCCCTCGCAGAACGTGATTACCAAGGATAACATCCAGATGGAAATCAATGCCCTACTCTATTTCCAGATTGTCGACCCCTTCAAGGCTGTCTACGAAATCCAGAACCTGCCCAACGCTATCGAGAAGCTTACCCAGACCACCCTGCGTAACATCATCGGTGAATTGGAACTGGACGAGACGCTGACCTCGCGCGACACCATCAACACCAAGCTGCGCGCCGTTTTGGACGATGCCACCGACAAGTGGGGCGTCAAGGTGAACCGCGTCGAACTGCAGGACATCATCCCGCCATCAACCGTACTGAACGCCATGGAGAAGCAGATGCAGGCCGAGCGTAACAAACGTGCACAGATTCTGACCTCTGAGGGTGAGAAGGCTGCCGAGATTCTGGCTTCCGAGGGTGAAAAGACCGCCATCATCAACCGTGCCGACGCCCAGAAGCAGCAGGCCATCCTGCATGCTGAAGGTGAGGCCACAGCCCGCATCCGCAAGGCAGAGGCTGAAGCCAAGGCCATCGAGCTCATCTCCGAGGCTGTGGGTAAGTCGACCAATCCCGCCAACTACCTGCTGGCACAGAAATACATCCAGATGCTGCAGGAGCTGGCCACCGGCGACAAGACCAAGACCGTCTACCTGCCCTACGAGGCTACCAACCTCATGGGAAGCATCGGAGGCATCAAGGATCTTTTTAAGAGTGAATAAGTAAAAGTGAATAGTTAAAAATTTGCTACCGCAAACCATACAATCGGACAGCGGTAGCAAATTTTTCGTTTTTCACTATTCACTTTTACCTTATTCGTCTTTCTTCAGCGGAATGGTGAACGAGAATATCGACCCTTCGCCTTCGACCGACGTGACGTAGGCGTCGCCGCCATTCTTGCGGGCAAAGTCCTGACAGAGCTGAAGTCCCAGTCCGGAACCTTCCTCACCACCTGTACCGTAGGTTGTCTCACCCTTATGGAAAATGCTGTCCACGCGGTCGGCAGCAATACCGACACCATGGTCCTGCACACAGACGCGGGCGAAATCACCCTCGTGCTTGTAGTACACCTCGACACCCTTACCTTCAGGGGTAAACTTGACGGCGTTCGATATGAAGTTGCGGATAATGGTCTTAATCATGTCGTTGTCGGCATGAACCGTCAGTTTCTCTTCAGGAGCGATATACTGCAAATTGATTTTCTTCATCTCGGCAATCATCTTGAAGATGTCCACCACGCCGGGAACGACATCGTCGAGATCCACATCCTGATAGACCACATTCAGACGGCCCGTCTGGCTCTTCGTCCACTTCAGCAGGTTGTCCAGCAGATCGTGCGTCTCTTCCGACTCACGGTTGGCTTTGTCCAACAGGCCGAAGACCTCCTCTCCCACCGCATCGGGCGACACCACGTTGACAGCCAGATTCAGCACCATGCGGATGCTGGCCATAGGCGAACGCAGGTCGTGGGCAATCACCGAGTACATCTTGTCGCGATTCGAGATGGTACGCTTCAGTTCCTCGTTCTGACGGACAATGATGCGCTTGGCGGCCACCAGCTGAATCTGGTGCATCACACGCATCACCAGCTCTTCCTTGTTGAACGGCTTCGTCAGGAAGTCGTTGGCTCCCACCTGGAAACCCTTCACCAAATCGCTGGGGTTGTTCAGTGCTGTCAGGAAGATAATGGGGATATCCATCGTCTCCGGATCTTTCTTCAGAATGACTGCTGTATCGAAACCGCTAATGTCGGGCATCATCACGTCCAACAATATCAGGTCAGGCTTCTCGTTCTTAGCCTGCTCGATACACGCATTGCCGCAATTGGCGGTACAAACCTGAAACTTCTCGTTGGTTAGTAATATCTTCAATAGCAGCACGTTACTGACCACATCGTCGACAATCAGAATTTTATAGTCGCTCCGGTTTATCTGTGATTCAAAACTTTCGTTCAGTTCCATTTGCTAAGGTATTTCGTTATTTCTGCTTGCAAAAATAGCAAATATTTAGCATTTCGCCAAATATTTGCTACATTTTTTTAGTTTTCGTGCCTTTTTAGGCAGAAAGACCTTAGAAGTCCTTGGTCATTTCCTTCACCTCGGCATTAATATGGTCGATGAACTCCTGGATGCTCATCACGGTCTGTTCACCACCGCCCTGCGGACGCACGGCAACAGTTCCGTCCTGCTGCTCCTTCTCACCGACAATCACCATATAAGGGATGCGCTTCAGCTCATTGTCGCGAATCTTGCGGCCCAGCTTCTCGTTGCGCAGGTCGATGGTCGGACGCACACCACCCAGGTCGAACTTCTTGGCCACCTCCTTGGCGTAGTCGTTATACTTCTCCGACAGCGGAAGAATAGCTACCTGGTCAGGTGTCAGCCACAAGGGGAAGTGTCCGCTGGTATGCTCGATGAGCACGGCGCAGAAACGCTCCATCGAACCGAACGGAGCACGATGAATCATCACCGGCGTCTTCTTCTGGTTGTCCTCGTCGGTATATTCCAACTGGAAGCGCTTGGGCAGGTTGTAGTCCACCTGGATAGTACCCAGCTGCCAGCGACGACCAATGGCGTCCTTGATCATGAAGTCGAGCTTCGGGCCATAGAATGCAGCCTCGCCGTATTCCACCTTGGCGGGCAAACCTTTCTCCTGACAAGCCTCGACGATAGCCTTCTCGGCCAGTGCCCAGTCCTCATCAGTACCCACATACTTCTCGTGGTCGTTAGGATCGCGCAACGAAATCTGTGCCTCGAAATTGAATCCGAAGGCGGTCAGCACAATGCCGATAATGTCCATCACGTTCAGGAACTCCTGCTTCACCTGGTCGGGACGACAGAACAGGTGGGCATCGTCCTGCGTGAACGAACGTACACGGGTCAGTCCGTGCAACTCACCACTCTGCTCGTAGCGGTATACGGTACCGAACTCAGCGATACGCAGGGGCAGGTCACGATAGCTGCGGGGCTTCCAAGCGAAAATCTCGCAATGGTGCGGACAGTTCATCGGCTTCAACATGTATTCCTCATCCTCCTCAGGAGTATGGATAGGCTGGAACGAATCCTTGCCGTAGTGGGCATAGTGACCAGAGGTCACGTAGAGGTTCTTCGAACCGATATGTGGCGTAATAACTTCCTGATAACCGAAACGTTTCTGAACCTTACGCAAGTGGTCCTGCAGGCGCAGACGGAGTTCCGTTCCCTTCGGCAACCAGATGGGCAAACCCTTGCCAACCTTGTCCGAGAACATAAAGAGTTCCATCTCCTTACCAATCTTACGGTGGTCGCGCTTCTTGGCTTCCTCCAGCATCTCGAGATACTCGTCGAGCATCTTTTTCTTGGGGAACGAGATACCATACAAGCGCTGCATCTGCTCTCTTGTGGCATCGCCACGCCAGAAGGCACCGGCAACGCTCGTCAGCTTCACGGCCTTGATCTCACCCGTATCCACGAGGTGAGGGCCACGACAAAGATCGGTGAAGTTACCCTGCGTATAAGTCGTAATCGAACCGTCCTCCAAGTCCTGCTCGATGTGCTCGCACTTGTAGGTCTGACCGTCGGCAGCAAACTGCTTCAGGGCCTCGGCCTTCGGTACTTCTCTCCTTACTACTGACTCCTTTTTAGATGCCAATTCCTTCATCTTAGCCTCAATCTTCGGGAAGTCGCTCTCCTTAATCATCTCGCCGTCCTTCAACAGCACGTCGTAGAAGAAACCATTCTCGACAGCAGGTCCGAAACCGAACTGGATGCCAGGATACAATTCCTGCAAAGCCTCTGCCAACAGGTGGGCTGAGGTGTGCCAGAAGGTATGCTTACCCTGCTCGTCGTCAAACTTGTAAAGCGCAATCGTTGCGTCCTCGTTAATGGGACGGTTCAGCTCTACGGTCTCACCGTTTACTCCGCAACTTACAACGCTACGTGCGAGAGCCGGCGAGATGCTCTCTGCAATCTGAAAACCAGTCACGCCCTGCTCATACGAGCGAACAGATCCGTCTGGAAAAGTAATGTTAATCATATCTACAATATATGTTTGAATTTAAATCGGCCGCAAAATTACACAAAAACAAGCAAAATGCCAAATAAAAACCAAAAAACTTACCTATTAATTCCCATGACACAGTGACGTCAAGTCACCTTACTTCCTTTGTCGTTTTAGGATGCTGTAGGCGGCATAGAGGCCGAGCTCGCCGGCTTTGGAGAGGTCGGCGACACCCTGTTCCTGATGCTTGAGGGCCAGATGGGCCAAGCCTCGGTTGTAGTAGGCCTCGGCCAGATGGGCATCGAGTTGGATGGCTCGTGAGTAGTCGTCGATGGCCAGCTGATAGTCGAGACACTGCACATAGGCATTGGCGCGGTCGTAGAAGAGATAGGCATTGTGGGGAGCCAGAGTGATGGCCTTCGACAGGTTGTCGAGCAGATGGGCAGTCATGAGGGGCATGTCGGACTTTTCCTGTTCTGCCTGAACGATGGCACGCAGCCAGTAGGATACGGCCGACGTGGAATCGCGCTCGAGATAGCGGGCAGGATTCATGATGTTGGTCTGACCACAAACGATGTGCAGCTGCATGGCGGCAGGCAACTGGCGGTTCAGGGAGTCGACCTGACGGTCGAAGGCGACATAATGCTTGACGGCGCTCTGATGGTGCTCGGTGGAAAGGACATACATGGGCAGATAGTCCATGGCTACGCGGCGGTTCTGGACGCGTCCGCGATAGTCGCTCTGGTATTCGGGCTGTATCTCCTGTTCGTCGGCAACGGCCAGCTGGTTGTATTTCTCGATGTCCTCGTCGCTGCGCTTACGCATCTGCTTGGGCGACAGGCGGGGCTGTTTGCCCATGCGCTTGTCGAGCTGGGCCTTCAGGATGCGGAACTCGTCCTGCTCGGCCTGTTTGGGCATGCCGAGTTTGCGGTAGCACTGGGCACGCTGGTGGAGTCCAGTCCAGAAGTTGGGGTACTGGTCGATGACCTTCGTATAGTCGCGGATGGCGGCTCGGGGGTTACCGGTCTGTTCGAGCAGCAGGGCGCGGTTGTAGAGGGCCATGAGGTTGTCGGGCTCCAACTTCAGCACGAAGTCGAAGTCGAGAATGGCGCGGTTGTCGTCGCCCACCTGGGCACGGAGCAGTCCGCGATTATAGTGTCCGAGGAAATTGTTGGGCTCGTAGTCGAGGGCCAGATCGTAGTCGGCCATGGCACCTCGCAGGTTGGTCTGATTGAAGCGGGCCAACGCTCGGTTGATGTAGAGGTTGGCATCCTTGGGCAGCAGGTGGATGGCCTTGTCGAGAAACTCCTCGCCCTCCTTCCATTCGCTGCGGGCCAGGCTGATGACAGCACGCTGAGCCCAGACATTGCCGTTGTAGGCGTCGAGCTCGATGCTCTTCTCGAGGGCCTCGATGGCCTTCGTGGTGTCTTTCTGCATGATGTAGGCCTCGGCCTTCATGGCAGGAATGCGGGCATTACGGCTCCACCGCTGGCTCATGGTGTCGAGCTCGGCCAGTGCCAGTTCGTAGTTTTTCTGCTGGATGCGGCAGAGGGCGCGGTTGTGCCACAGGTTGATGCCCTCGGGATCGTGGCGCAGGGCGGCATTATAGTCACTGACGGCTCCGTCGAAATTCTTCTGCTGGATGCGGCAGAGTCCGCGCAGCTCGTAGATGCCTACCACGTAGGGATTGCGCTGGATGGCCTCGGTGCAGTCGCTCTCGGCTCCGACATAGTCGTCGAGGTAGTATTTCGCCACAGCGCGGAAATACCAAGGCTCATACATATAGGGCTTGGCGGAGATGGCCTGGTTGAAATACTGGATGGACAGCACGTAGTCCTCGAAATAGAGTGCCGAGCGTCCAATGGTTATCAGCCTGTCGGTGTTGAACTGGGCATGTAAAGGTAAAAAGGTAAAAAGGTAAAAAAGTAAAAGACCTATCAGTCTCTTACCTTCCTGCTTCCAAAAGCAATTCCTATTAAACATCTTTTTACCCTTTTACCTTTTTACTATTTTACCTTCTAACAGGTTTGGTCTTGTATCCGCAGCGGTAGCGGCCCAGGGTAAGTGCCTTGAGCTTGCTCTTGATGAGCTGCTTGCGGAGCGGCGAAATGTGGTCGATGAACATCTTGCCGTCCAGATGGTCGAACTCGTGCTGCATGACGCGGGCCAGGTAGCCCTCAATCCACTCGTCGTGATGCTGGAACTGCTCGTCGTCCCACTCGACATGGATGCGTGTGGGACGCACCACCTTTTCGTGAATGGCGGGCAACGACAGACAGCCTTCCTCGGAGGTGTTGGTATTCGTGTCGTCGGCTTCGATGATGTGGGGATTGATATACACCTGACGGAAGCCCTTATACTCGGGCAGGTCGTCGCTGATGACGTCGAGGTCGATAACCGACAGGCGGATGGCACGCCCTATCTGGGGGGCAGCCAGTCCGATGCCCTCGCTTTCGGCCAGCGTCTCCCACATGTCGTCGATGAGCTGCTTCAGTTCGGGATAGTCGGGGGTGATGTCTTCGGCCACCTTGCGCAATACCGGCTGGCCATAAATATAAATAGGTAAAATCATAATTTGCGGCCTTCGGCCTAAATAAAAAATATAAAATAACAAATAATTCTATTTGCGGCTGTGGAGGTAGTCCTCCAAGATAATCGTGGCGGAGATTTCGTCGACCAGCGCCTTGTCCTGACGGGCTTTCTTCTTCAGTCCGGCGTCGAGCATGGCCTGATGCGCCAACACGGAAGTGAAACGCTCGTCGTAGTACTCGATGGGGATGTCGGGACGCAGCTTGCGCCAGCGGTTGACGAACTGCTGGACACGGGCCAGATTCTCGCTGGGCTGCCCGTTGGACTGACGAGGCTCGCCAATGACGATGCGCTCGACAGACTCGCGCGACACATACTGCGTGAGATAATCGAACAGCTCAGATGTGGAGACAGTCGCCAATCCGCCGGCAATAATCTGCAGCGGATCGGTGACTGCCAGTCCCGTTCGTTTTTTTCCGTAGTCTATAGACAATATCCGCGCCACAGCTTACTTCGCATACAGCAGCCATGCACCGGGATACTTTGTCTGCAGGTCGTTGCGGCTTGCTGCAGCCTCGGCCTTGGTATCGAAAGTGGCAGCAACCACACGATACATGGCAGGCTGAACGGCAGAGTTGAGCACCACCTGGGCATCGTAGCCTACAGAGCGCAGCGTCTGCTGCAAGCCCTCAGCATTGGCACGCAGAGAGAAAGAACCCACAACGACACTGAAATTCTTCAGACCAGCACCATTGACAACTGTCACATTCTCCTGACGAACCGATACGTTGTCGGCATTGTCAAGCACGCGGGTGTTGTTGGCAGCACGCTCCTGCAACGGGGCAACAACGTTCTGCTCGACGGGCTCCTGCTGAGCCGGAGTCTGAACTTCTTCCTGAGCCTTAGCCTTCAGATAAGCCTGCTTGTAGGCACTCTCACTCGACTTACAACTTGTAAAAGCCATTGCTGCGCAAAGACCTGCGCACAGTACGATGTACTTCTTCATAATTTTCTTAGATTCTATTGAAATTAAACTTATTTATTCGATTTATTGCCGCAAAATTACAAAATAATGAGCAATAATCGTGAAAAATACTGCGTAAAGTTTGTTAATTTCGAAAACTTTCCGTATATTTGCCCTCGAAACAGACGTTTAACACTATAAAAATATTACAACTATGAGAAGTTTAGGTTATTTAGGCGCATTCTTCGGCGGAGCTATTGCCGGAGCAGTTATTGGACTCCTGTTGGCCCCCGAGAAGGGCGAGGACACCCGTGTAAAGATTACTGATGCTGTGGACGACTTCATGAAGAAGCACAACATCAAGCTGAGCCGCAAGGAAGTGAAGGACTTGGTTGACGACATTGCCGAGGCAGCTCCCGAAGTGGAAGCTTGATGATGTCTGATGTAAGAAGTAAAATGTAAGATGTTGTCGAGCGACAAGAACGTAGAGTCCATCGCCCAACTGGTGGAATCGGTAAAGAATTACGTTGGACTTCAGGGCGAGTACCTGAAGTTCAACGCAGTTGAAAAGATTGTGCGTCTGACCACAGCGCTGACACTGACCATTGTATTCATCATCCTGGGCGTGGCCATATTGTTCTACCTGTCGTTCGCTGTCATCTATGCCATCGAGCCGCTGACTGGTACGGCATTGGCCTTTTTCATCATGGCGGTGCTGTTTCTGATTCTGCTGATTGTCGTGTTTATCAAGCGAAAGTCGTGGATAGAGCGTCCCCTGGTACGCTTCCTGTCCGAAATTCTATTAAGTTAGCCGTCGTATGCCCAAACCCACCTACCATACCTTAGAAGAGATTCAGATCCGCAAAGAGGAGCTGCAGTCGAACATTCAACAGGAAAACGACCAGATAGGTATTCTCTGGCGCACCTTGTTTGCTCCACAGAAAGCTAGTAGCAAGGGTGAACTGGTGGCTAACCTCGTTGCCAACAGCATTACAGCCATAGATGGTTTCCTGCTGGTGCGCAAACTCATGAAAAGCTACGGACGCATTTTCTCACGTAAGAAGAAAAAGTAGCTCTCACCTCTTTCCACTCACTTCTCAAAATGCTGGTAGTCCTTTACTGAGCGCCAGTCCCCACCCCAACGGAATCCATGTTGGATAAAGAGCCGATAACATAGGTCCCGACGGGTAATCTTATATTTGAAGAACTTGTTGCGGTCGGCATAGGGTTTTCCCGTCGACGGTTGGATAAGCAGTGTGCCGTCCTTTTTGCGGCGCACGCAGGGGTTATAGAGCGGATTGACGTCGATGGCAAGGCCTCGGGCGTGTTTCGACAGCCGCGTCGTACCGGCAATGGGGCGATAGCAGTAGCACGAGGTGTTGTTGGCCTGCATGGAGCGTTCGTCGTCGTCGGCATAATCGGAAATGGGTCGGATGCGCTCGATGGGATAGCGCTGGCGATAGAGTTCGGCAAAGATGTCGCGCAGGTCGGCGGCTATCACATAGTTACAAATGAGGACGCCCTGCTGAGTACGACCCTCGAAGTCGACATATTGCACATGAAGGGTGTCGAGACGGACTCCAGCGGGCTGGGCGTTTCCAACAGAGAGCTGAGAACTGAGAACAGAAAGCAAAAAAAGAATGGCTGAACGTAACCTCATAGCATGAAACATATCATCATTACGAAAAGAGTGTTCTAATTGCGGACTCTCTTTTTCAGTTTATCGATAGCGTGTTCGAGACTCTCGGTTGGGGCTATGATGTTGTAGTCGGCCCAAAAGTCGGGATCGTCGAAATACTCCACCTTGTCGTAGAAACGCTCGTTGCGGCCAAAGGACGACCGCCCATGCGGACGCTTAGCCTGTCGGCCCAGGGCCAAACGGTCGGTAACGACCATCTCACAAACGGTGGTATAGGGCGAGGCGAAAAGCCTACGGCGCCAGTCGCAATTAAATCGCATCTCGTTGCGCACATAGCTCATGTGGGTGATGCCTTGCGAATCGGTCTCATAGACCACCGTGACGCTGAGTTCGCGAGGCCGAAAGCGCAGTCCAAGGGGTTTGCGGACAAGCATATACTCAGAGGCCCTGCGCCAGTCGCTGACGTCGAGCTGCAATTCGGCACGGCTGATAGCCAGCGTCTCGTGATTGATGTAGAGCTTTCCGCCCATCAAGGGGAATGGGGTTTTCACCGCTGGGGTCATGCTGACGACGTAATGCGAGCAGTCATCAATCATCGTTGGAACCTCCATGCGATATTGATAGTACGGCAGCATTTCAGTATTCAGGAGATACTCCGAATTCTTGGCCACGTCAACCATCAAGGGCATCACAGGACCGCCCTGCACCTTGACGCCAAGGGTGTCGCTGGCCTTCATACTCATCAGGCGGCGGCCCTTCTGAATGGCTACAGCATCGAATTCCGGTCCACGCAAATAGCTCGACTTATACATATCGGTAACAGCCTCGGAAATGCTGATGAATCGTGAACCGCGACGGGCCGTCTCGCGATAGAAACAGCGGACGAGTTCCGCTTCGCTGGCATAGTTGGACTCAATACGACTCATGGCAGCCTTGACGATGGTTAACGGATCGTCGGCAGAGATAATGACCTCGCTGAGCTGGACGGTGGTACTAAGCATGAGGATGGTGAGATTGTCGGTGGGACCGGAGCCAAGCGGCATTTGGCGGGTCTTATAGCCGATGTGGCTAAGCTGAATGAAGCGCGGGCACTGAGCTACCTTCAGCGTAAAGTATCCGTCATCGTTTGTGACGGTATGTACATCTGTACCCTCAGCCGAGACACTTACATGACTAAGCGCCTTGCCCGTCTGGCGGTCTTTCACCACTCCGCTTACCACCTGTTGTGCCTGTACTACAAGTGTTGCCAGCATCAGCAGCATCGTTATCCATAGTCTGGCCATATTGATATAAGTGTTAGTTATAATATCTCACCGCAAAGATAGCAAAAAAAGTAATTCGCTCCAAATCTTTAAACGATTATTAGCAAATAACTAAATACTCAGGATGTCTGAAGGGTGGCTGGCAAACGTCGTCGCACCATGATTGAGCAGGAATTCGCGGTCGCGGAAACCCCACAGCACGCTGATGCAGGGCAGACCGGCATTACGGGCTGTGGCGAGGTCAACATCGCTGTCGCCAACATAGACGGCAACGGGACCCGCTGGAGAACCAGCGGGAACGTTGGCAGGAGTTAATGCTCGGAGGGCGGCGAAGACGGTATCGGGGGCAGGTTTCTTGCGAATACCCTCGGCTTCGTGCTCACCGATGGCCACAGAAATCTCCGGGAAGAAATGGCGGACGAGTTCCTGCGTGGCAGCCATCATCTTATTGCTGACGACAGCCATCTGACAACCACGGGCATGCAGTTCGCGAATGAGTTCGGGGATGCCGTCGTAGGGTCGCGTGGTGTCGAGCGAGTGGTGCATATAGTACTGCCGGAAAGTGTCGAAAGCTGCATCGAACAGCGGGTTATCGGCACCATCGGGGACAGCACGCTCCATGAGCAGGCGGACACCATTACCCACGAACCGGCGGATGTCGTCCACCGAGTGTTCGGACATGTGATGCCGGTGCAAGGCGTAGTTAACGCTGTCCGCCAAGTCGCGAAGCGTGTCGAGCAGCGTGCCGTCGAGGTCGAAGATGTAGGTGTCGTAACTCATAGGTAATCTAAATCATCTGCCGTTCTTCGAGTCGGCGCTGGGCCATCTGCTCGTACTTCGTGCCCGGCTGACCATAGTTGGCATAAGGATAGATCGAGATGCCGCCACGGGGTGTGAAGATGCCAACGACCTCGATGTACTTGGGCTGCATGAGGGCAACAAGGTCCTTCATGATGATGTTGACACAGTCCTCGTGGAAGTCGCCATGATTGCGGAACGAGAAGAGATAGAGCTTCAGACTCTTCGACTCGACCATGCGCTCGGCAGGGATATAGGCAATCTTAATCTCAGCGAAGTCGGGCTGTCCGGTGATGGGACATAGCGAAGTAAACTCAGGGCAGTTAAACTGTACCCAATAGTCGTTGCCGGGGTGTTTGTTCTCGAAAGTCTCCAACACTTCCGGCGCATAGTCCTGCCGATATTCGGTCTTGCGGCCCAACTGCTGCAGACCTTCATTCTCTCTCTTCATATTTTCAGTATATTAAAGATGTTGTAGTTGATATCGTGGTCGAACACGTCCTCATGGTCGTGTTTCTTGGTAAACTCGACAACGCGGATGGTGATAGGCAGCACGATGATTTCATATAGCGTCTTCAGCGTGACCTGCGAAATCATGAGCGAGGGCATCTCCTCCCAGGGGATAACACCGCCCAGAGCTAATGGGAAGAAGATGATAGAGTCGGTGGTCTCACCGAACACGGTACTGAGAATGGCACGGGATGAGAAATGAGACCCTCCGGAACTAAGCTTCATACGCGACATCACATAGGCATTGATGAACGAGCCGGCGAGGAAGGCGATGAACGACGCCAGAGCAATTCGTGGTGCCAAACCAAAGATGACGTGGAAACCCTCCTCGCCATGCCAATAGGGTGCGCCGGGAATCCAGTCGGCAATGGCACCCATGATGACAAAGAAGAAGTTCATGGCAAAGCCCATCCAGATGAGCATGCGAGTGCGCTGATAACCCCACACCTCGCACACCACGTCATTGATGATGTACGACACGGGAAAGACGATGATACCTGCCGTCAGATTGATCGGTCCGAAAGAGAGTTGCTTTGTTTCCAACACGTTTGCCGTAATCAGGCAGACGCAGAACAGGGTGCCAAAAAGCATAAACAGCACGCTGACTTTTCTTTTTTCTTGTTCCATAATTCTTGTTTTGTTAAAGGGGGTCCGGCCGACACTCGGCTTTCGCAAGTACCCCTATATTTTTTTAATCTTGACTTAAATCGTGAACCATCTTGCGGTACATGTTGTACATGCGTTTACGCGAAATGTAACCCTTCAAATGATTATCAGCATCAAGCACAGGAAACCAGTCGGCCTGAGTACGTTCAAAAGTACGCATCACCTCAGTCATAGGCGTTGAATCACTGAGCGTAGCATCGGGCTTCGACATGAGTTGAGAGGCACGGAAATGGTGATAGAGTTCAGTACGGAACACGACGTGGCGGATTTTGACGATATTAATCTCGCCCAGCAATACGCCGGCAGCATCGGTAACGGGCAATACACGGTGGCGCGAACGAGAAATATAGTGGACCATCTGCCCCAAATCCATATCGGGATCAACAGCCTGAAAATCGCGGTCGATGACGGAATCAAGACTCATCAGCGTCAGCGCAGCATGATCGGTATGGTGCGTCTTCAGCTTACCCTGCTTGGCCAGTCGCATGCCGTAGATGCTGTGCTTTTCGAAGATGTTGATGGTGAGATAGCTCGACACGGCCACAATCATCAGCGGCATGAAGAGATTGTAGCCACTGGTAATCTCGGCAATGAGGAAGATGCCTGTCAGCGGGGCATGCATGACACCCGACATCACACCAGCCATTCCCAGCAATGCGAAATTCTTCTCGGGAACGTAGACACCAATCTGATGCATATTCCACAGACGCGAGAAGAGGAATCCCGTGAAGCAGCCAATGAATAGTGAGGGGGCAAAGGTACCACCACAGCCACCACCGCCGTTCGTCGCCGAGGTGGCAAAGACTTTTGTCAGCAACACAAGCCCTATATATAAAATAAGGTATTCGGAGTGGCCATAGAACAGCGAACCTTCGAGTATCTGGTTCCAATCGGCTTCCGTCCGGCCGTTGAGCAACAGGTTGATGCTGTGGTAGCCTTCACCATAAAGCGACGGAAAGAGGAAGATAAGCGTGCTCAGGATGACACCGCCGATGAGGAGTTTGACATAGGGTTTGTCCTTGAAGCGGGCGAACATGTCCTCGCAGGCATTCATGGCGCGGATGAAATAAAGCGAAACGAGTCCGCAGGTGATTCCCAACAGAATGCTGGCAGGAACACGCTCTACGGTCCAGTCGCTGTCGAGCGTAAACGAGAACATGACGGCATTGCCGCTGAAGATATAGGTAAAGCACGTTGCTGTCACACAACTGACAAGGATGGGCAACAGCGAGGCCATCGTCAGGTCAATCATCAGCACCTCGAGGGTAAATACCAGTCCGGCAATCGGGGCCTTGAAGATGCCGGCAATGGCTCCCGCAGCACCACAGCCGACGAGAGTCATCAGCGTTTTGTTGTCGAGCCGGAAAATCTTTCCGAGATTCGAGCCGATAGCCGATCCCGTCAGCACGATAGGAGCCTCGGCACCGACTGATCCGCCAAAGCCGATGGTGATGGCCGAAGCAATGACCGAGGACCACGTATTGTGAGCCTTCAACCGACTGCGGTTCGACGATATGGCATAGAGGATTCGCGTGATGCCGTGCGAGATATTGTCCTTGACGATATAGCGGACAAAGAGCGAAGTCAGCCAGATACCGATGACGGGATAAACCAGATAGAGCCAGTTGTAGGAGTCGGTCTGGAACTTACCCGTAAGCAAGGCCACAATGGTGTTGATAAGTCCGTGAAGGATATAGGCCGCCACAGCCGACAACAGTCCGACAAGAAATGCCAAGATGAGCAAGAACATCTTGTCGCTGACATTGGCCACACGCCATTCGTGCAACCTCACCAGCCATGCCGGGCGCTTCAGTCTGTCGGTCTGAGTCTCCATAAACCTTCCCTAACTCCTTAACTCCTCTAACTCCTTATAATAGTTACTTCGCCATTCTCACGCAAACGGATAATGCTGCTTGGCGTGTGGGGCTTGTGCTCCTGACGTCGCGACCAGCAAACATAGTCGACTGCTTCGATGATGCGTGGGTCGATGTCGCAGTAGTTTTGGGCAGCTGGTTCACCACTGATATTCGCAGAAGTGGAAACCAGCGCTTTCTGAAAACGATAGCACAGCTCCTTCGAGAACGACTCCTGAGTGATGCGCAGGGCTACTGAGCCATCGTCGGCAATCAGGTTCTCGGCAAGATTGATAGCACCGTCGAGAATAATGGTCGTCGGCCTGACATCGCCTTCCTTGAGACTGTCAATGAGTTGCCAGGCTACATCGGGCACGTTACGGATATAGCGTTGCAAACGAGCATCACTGTCGACAAGGCAGATCATCGCCTTCGAATCGTCGCGTTGCTTGATGTCGTAAACACGTTTCACAGCTTCCGCATTGGTAGCATCACAACCGATGCCCCACACGGTATCTGTCGGATAGAGAATCACCCCACCCTTACGAAGCACCTCTACTGCATTCTTGATATCTTCTTCGCGTGTCATTAGAATTCACTGGTAAAGTGGAACTTAATATGCTTAAAGTCTTCCTGCGCCATTGAGAGCACATAGCCGGAGTCAGCCAGGAACACGTCCCTACCCTCCTTGTCCTTGGCCATATACTGATACTTGCGTTTCTTGAAGTTCTCCAACTCCTGATCATCATCACTCTCAATCCAACAGGCCTTGTACAAATGGACGGGTTCCCAACGACACTTGGCATTGTACTCGTTCTCCAAGCGATACTGGATGACCTCGAACTGCAACTGACCGACGGTTCCGATAATCTTGCGGTTGTTGAACTGATTGACGAACAACTGGGCAACACCTTCGTCCATGAGTTGGTCAATACCCTTCTGCAACTGTTTCGATTTCATCGGGTCGTCGTTCTCGATGTACTTGAAGAGTTCAGGAGAGAACGAAGGGAGCCCACGGAAATGGAGTTGCTCACCTTCAGTGAGCGTATCGCCAATCTTGAACATGCCACCAGTATCGGGCAGACCCACGATATCGCCGGGCCAAGCCTCGTCGATGGTAGACTTGCGCTGAGCCATAAACTGCGTAGGCGAAGAGAAACGTAGCGTCTTGCCCTGACGCACATGCAGATAGGGCTGGTTGCGCTGGAACTTGCCTGAGCAGACCTTGCAAAAAGCAATACATGAACGGTGGTTGGGATCGATATTGGCGGTAATCTTGAAGATGAAGCCAGTGAACTTAGGTTCCTCGGGTTGCACGTCACGCTCCTCGGCCTTGGTGGGCTTGGGAGAGGGGGCAATCTCGACGAAACAATCCAACAATTCCTGTACGCCGAAGTTATTGAGCGCTGAACCGAAGAAGACGGGAGCTACTTCGGCAGAACGATAAGTCTCGACCTCGAAGTCGGGATAGACACCGCTGACTAGTTCCAAGTCTTCACGCAGTTTGCTTGCGTCGGTTTCCCCGACGCGGGCGTCCAATTCGTCGCTATCGATATCGACAGCGACCTTCTCCGTCACGCGCTGCTTGTCAGGGGTAAACAAGTTGAGTTGCTGTTCGTAAATGTTATAGACACCCTTGAACTTGGCACCCTGATTGATAGGCCAACTGAGGGGACGCACATGGATTTCGAGTTCTTTCTCCAGCTCATCGAGCAGGTCGAAGGGGTCACGTCCCTCACGGTCCATCTTGTTGATGAAAATGATGACGGGAGTATTGCGCATGCGACAGACATTCATCAGTTTGCGCGTCTGCGTCTCTACACCTTTCGCTCCATCGACCACGATGATGGCAGAGTCGACAGCAGTCAGGGTGCGATAGGTATCCTCGGCAAAGTCCTGGTGACCCGGGGTATCCAGAATGTTCACCTTATATTCGATATCCTTTCCGTCGGGGGTGTAGTCGAACTCCATCACAGAGGTCGACACCGAGATACCACGCTGCTTCTCGATATCCATCCAGTCGGAAGTAGCGGTCTTCTTAATCTTATTGTTCTTTACTGCGCCAGCCACCTGAATCTGTCCGCCAAAGAGCAGGAACTTCTCAGTGAGCGTGGTTTTACCCGCATCGGGGTGTGAGATAATGGCGAAAGTTCGCCTGCGTTCTATTTCTTGATTCACCTTAATTAATTATTATAATTATAGCTGTAGCGGCGTGTAGGGAAGATTCCATACCTTTGCGACAGCCTCGTAAGTACACTTTCCGTCCACCATATTGACACCACGGGCCAAGGCACGGTCGTCACGGCATGCCTGCTGCCAACCCTTGTCGGCAAGAGCAACCGCATAGCGCAACGTAGCATTGGTGAGAGCTATGGTAGAAGTATTGGGAACGGCACCGGGAATATTGGCCACAGCATAATGTACGATACCGTCGACCATATAGACGGGGTCACTATGCGTCGTGGGATGGGATGTCTCGAAGCAGCCACCCTGGTCGATGGCGACATCGACAAGTACCGTACCTTTTTCCATCAGCGAGAGCATATCCTTCGTGATGAGTTTCGGCGCAGCATCGCCGGGAATCAGCACAGAGCCGATAACGACATCGACTGTTGGCAACTCCTGACGAATATTATGTTCCGACGAATAGAGGGTATGCACATTAGCAGGTAACTCGGCAGCAAGCTGTTTCAAACGTGGCAGCGAAACATCGGTAATGGTCACATCGGCACCCATACCAGCTGCGATACGGGCTGATGCCTCGCCCACCGTTCCTCCACCAAGAACCAATACCTTAGCAGGCTTCACACCTGGCACACCAGCCATCAGCTTACCCTTACCGCCTTTGGTTTTCTGAAGATAGTAGGCACCGTTCTGAGTAGCCATACGACCAGCCACCTCACTCATCGGAATGAGTAGCGGCAACGAACGGTCGTCACGCTCCACTGTCTCATAGGCAATACAGACAGCACCGCTTTTCAGCATGGCGTGGGTCAGTTCCTCTTCACAAGCGAAATGGAAGTAGGTAAACACCACCTGGCCTTTGCGTACCAACGGGTATTCGGGTTCGATGGGTTCCTTCACTTTCACAATCATGTCGGCCTCAGCATAGACGTCCTCAATGGTAGGCAGAATCTGAGCACCCACCTTCTGGTATTGTTCGTCACTAAAACCACTGCCCTCCCCTGCAGTATGCTGTACAAAGACCTGATGTCCATGTCTGACTAACTCGGCAACACCCGACGGGGTCATGCCCACACGATTCTCGTTGTTCTTAATTTCCTTGGGAATTCCTACCTTACACATAATTCTTAGATTTTCAGTTGTTAATATATGCTTTTTAAACTATTTCAGCAACTCAGCAACGCATTCCTTCAGACTCTCCTCCCAATAAGGAATCTCAATGCCGTAGGTCTGCTTGATCTTCGTCTTGTCGAGCACGCTGTAGTGCGGACGGGCAGCCGGTGTGGGATACTCTGACGTATGAAGCGGGCTGACGTGACAAGTGGAAATATTCGCCAAACGATGAATGGCCTTAGTGAAGTCGTACCATGAAATAACACCCTCGTTAGAGAAATGATAAATGCCAGGCTGGATACCCTTGTTGATAGCCACCATGATGCCGCGAGCCAAGTCGCGGGCATAGGTGGGAGTGCCAATCTGGTCGAAGATAACGCCGAGCTGGGGTTTCTCTTTTCCAAGTCGGATCATCGTCTTCACGAAATTGTTGCCAAAGGTTGAGTACAGCCATGCCGTACGGATAATCATTGCCCGACGGCAGAGTTTCTGCACATTCAGCTCGCCCACCAGCTTAGTCTTGCCATAAACGCTGTTGGGACATGTATCTTCGTCCTCGGTATAGGGGGTATGGTTAGTGCCGTCGAACACATAATCGGTAGAAATCTGTATCATCCATCCACCACGCTGGTCGACAGCATGAGCCAAAAAAGCAGGAGCTTCGGCATTGAGTTTTTGGCAGAAATCCTCGTTATCTTCAGCCTTATCAACAGCGGTATAGGCGGCACAGTTGACGATGCCGTCAATCTGGTGTTCATTGACGAACTGCTCAATGGCCTGCTGGTCGGTAATATCGAGTTCTGCCACATCGGTATTATAATAGGTATGCTGGGGATTTTCCTTCTCCAACAACTGCATCTCATTGCCCAGCTGCCCATTACAGCCCGTAATCAATATATTCATCGTATTAATCGAATTCTAAGGGTTCTTGCTTATCTTTTAAATAATAGTCGTTTAGCATGCCGACAAAGGTAGAGATTTCTGAAATAGCATGTTGTGTGTTAGGGGAAATCTCCTTCTTCTGCAAACGAAGCATCATCACACCGTAAAGCGAGTTAAAGCACGTTTCTATCTCGTTCTCGTCTTTGCTGGCTCCACGATTGCGCAATTCGACAATAAAAGGCAACACCTTGTAGTATTCGGAATTGTAGAACGGAAATTTGGGCGACGACAACAACTGGACATGCAACTCCTGCAACTGTTGCATCACGATTTTGTTGATCTGCAAATGACCCTGTTCGCGACAACCCTCCTGATTCATCATCCGAATGAGGCTGCCAAACCAGTCGGACTCCTCCTCCTTTTGTTCGTCGGTATAGTCGAAACGGTCGATATACTCCTTGCGAATACGGCCCAACGAACAATCGAAGGCACGGATGGTGTCCTCTATCTGCCACATATAAAGCAGGTATTCAGCAATGTTTTTCTTTCGTAATTCCTGTGCTACAAACATTTTACTTTGTTACATTTTTCCTTGTTACCCTTCAGAAGAATCTGTAAAGGTTGGTCACTGTACCAAACAGCGAGATGACGGAGAAGAGCGTTACCACAGCACCAATGACCTGATTGATGATGCGAATGCCCTGAGTATCGAAGATGGTACGAACCTTGTCGACCAACCACGAGAGTCCATACCACCAAAGCAGTGCACCGCCTACAATACTGGCAAAACCTATCAACATCTCGAACGGGCGATCGGGAATGACGAAGGCAAACTGTGCAAACAGTGCCATAAAGAGGAAGACGATGAGCGGATTGGAGAAGGTGACGAGGAAGGCCGTCCACATATTATACCACAGCGAACCTTTCTGCTGGCCCGACTGGTGCATATTCTTCGTGGGGTCCATGCGCCAGGTGTAGATACCAAAGGCCAACAGCAACACACTACCCGCAATCTGCAGGTAGAACTTGTTCTGTTCGTTGTTGATGAAATCCATCACAAAGGCCATACCGAAGCCAGTGATTCCTGCATAGATGATATCACTAACGGCAGCCCCCACACCAGTAGCAAGGCCAAACAAGCGCCCTTTGTTCAGCGTGCGCTGTACACAAAGGATGCCTACAGGTCCCATAGGAGCCGAAGCTATCATGCCTATCAGCATGCCCTTGAACACCAAGTCGACTATATTTATATGTATCGGAAATGGCATATTCGCTGCAAAGGTACGAATAAGTAAGCGAAAAACCAAATTTATTTGGATTTTTCCGAACGAAAG